>Ga0100402_1003800_pt1 | contig 16303 bp, 15 predicted proteins | sample CryGeyme20150102_FD_80419 | JGI IMG/M metagenome (GOLD analysis project Ga0100402, IMG submission 80419) | Groundwater microbial communities from Crystal Geyser aquifers in Utah, USA - Crystal Geyser metaG 2015-0102 | ecosystem: Environmental > Aquatic > Deep subsurface > Groundwater | place...
CCCAACCCCAACCCCGCAGTTGATCATTGATCTTATAGGAATATATCAGATGTTTGAATATTGCTTAATCGCATTCAATATTGACAAAATGCAAAAGAAATACAATTTCTTTTATTATCCTATCCGGATAAGAATTTGGCATTATAATCCCAATTTAGAATTGTTGAATGTCGGAAGCAAATAATCAAGTTAATCCTTCAGCTTAATCGAACGATTCGTCTGCTGTCCAACAACCTCAGCAAACTCTCATGTTCACCTCAGATCCAGTCACTCAACAATGGGCCATCACACCAGAGTGGTATGCATTCTTCGAAAACCAACTCGGTATCATCGAGACCCTCAAAAATTGCTACAACCCAGATTGGGACGAACAGTAGACTGGAGCATACGGAATTTATCTGAGCACTCTAGAGTCATACATTGCTGCAGTTTACAATCAGCAGATGTTCTACTATGAAGAGTATGATGCATGGGTCAACTATGCCACTCAAACCATGCCCTTGGGGGCCCAGCTCTATCAAAAGCAATTCAACTACATCAAAAACATTCAATTAAAAGAACAGAAGAAATTGAACAAAGCCAACAAGCCAGCTGAAAAACAGCCGAAATAAGAGCCGAAAAAAGTTCCAGAAAAGGAGGAGAAGATTATTGTCAGGTCAGGTGACCCCTAAATCAATATTCAGAAGCTCTTTTCCACAAAATATGATGGAAAATACATTAGCACTGACTTCCTGGCAAAATAAAATGCCAATATTGTTTTCATTGGACATGTTGACTCTGGCAAGTCCACTCTCACTGGAAATATTATCAAGTAACTTAAAGAAGTCGATGAACAAGAGCTTGCCAGAAACAAGCAGGAAGCAAAAGCAAACAAGATGGAGGCCTGGTAAGACGCCGCTATTTCTGATGTAATTCCTGAGGAGAGAGCAGATGGCAAAACAAGATAATATGCCAAGTTGAACTTTTTCCTAGAAAAGAAAAGATTCACTCTTTTCGATGCTCCTGGGCACAAAAATTATGTTCCTAATATGATAATGGGAGCCTGTCAGGCAGATATTGCTGTACTCATCATTTCAGCAAAAGAGGGATAATTCTAATCAGGTTTCTAGAAAGATGGCCAGACCAAAGAGCACGCTATGTTAGCTAAAGCATTGGGTGTCACTGAACTGATAGCTGTGGTTACTAAGATGGGTACTGTCAACTGGGACGAAAAAAGATTCAACTACATTAAGGAAGCTGTCGGCCCATTCCTTTAAAACAACTGTGGGTTCCACAATGTTATTTTTATTCCAGTTGAATCCGTTCAAAATCAAAATGTTCATACTCCTTACAAAGGAACTTGGTATGATGGTCCCTGCTTCCTGAGCTATCTTGATAGCGTCAAATTGCCTGAAAGAAAGCCGATGGGCCCTCTCAGAATTCCAGTCATTGATAAATTCAAAGATATGGGGCAACTTTTCGTTTACGGTAAAGTCGAATCTGGTACTATCATTGAAGATCAAACAGTTACGATCCTTCCTTAAAGATGGCAAATGGTGATTCGGGAAATATTCAACGCAAAGGACGAAAAGATGCCTTTTGCCTGTGCTGGCTAGAATGTCAAAATGAGAGTAAAGAATATCGATGAAGATCAGATCAGCAGAGGTGATATGATCTGTAACAACCTCAATTACTGTCAAGAAGCATCTGAGCTAAAAGCCAATATTACTATTCTTGAACTACCAGATGAGAAAAAATTGCTATCTTCCGGATACGAATGCATCATTCACATGCATGCTATTGCTGCTCAGGTCTAAATCAGCCATGTTCAGAGCAAACTCGACAGATAAACTGGAAAGGCTATCAAAACAACCTTCCTCAAGGCTGGATAAAAGGGAGTCTGTCAGCTCAAGGTAAGAATAACATTTATTTAGATTGAAAGGCCTATCTGTCTTGAAAAATATGAATTCATGCCTACCTTGGGCCGATTCACTCTTCGAGATGAAGGAAAGTAAATTTATTGTTATTCAGAACCATCGGTTATGGATAAATTATCGGTCTCAAGCCAGCAAAGAAGCTTTTTGACGAGCAGAAAGAGCATCTGACCGGAGCTAAGAAGGAATAATAAAAAAAGGTTGAGGAAGTTACCAAGCAATTGGAAAAAACTTAATTGAAAGATAACACTCTATGATGATCAACCTAAACTTATTTGTTGATTCAACGACGTTTGATAGGGGAAAGGTTCATTCCCAAAAGACTGTCTTTCCCATTTGATAGCTGGTGCCTCCCTACTCTTTCGACACAAAATTCTTCGGGTTCATTCACTCTGCTTTCTATCAGCTCTCCTTGTTGGGCTAGTCTGAGCACATACCCGTATCTTCCTCTGACAAAAGAAAGTCTATATATTGAAACGCATACTCTGATTATATGCAGTTCAGTCTTGACTCCAGAGACAGGCATTACTTTTATCTTTCGTCAAGCAATTCCCTCAGAGCCTCAAATTGTTAATTTTTGTATTTTGAAATGCTATCTTTTAGCTCTTGAAGCTCTGCTTATCTAGAAAGTAGAAGATTTCCTTTGAATTCTAATTTTCTTGACATTTCTTCAATTTGATCTTGAAAATACTTGGTATCTTCTTGATTTTTACTCTGAATTTATTATATTTGACTGTGATGCCTGTCCAAAAGCTATAGCTTTTCTTCTTCCATCTTCCCAATCAGCAATTTCATGGATTAGTACTATCTTTAATTGATTTCGCATTCTTTCATTCTTGCCAATTCGAGCTCTAATCCTTCTAATTTACCTTGTCGCTCAGCTGCCACTCTATAGACATTTTCGAGCTGATTTTCAAGCTCTTCCTTGATCCTTATAAGCTCCTTGTACTTTCTACTTTGTGCTTCTTCATTTTATTCCTTTTTGCCAACCTTCTGGTATGTCTGTACAAGTGAAGCATTTGAAAGATAATATTGTTCAGCCTCTTTCTGGTGCTGTTGTTTTTGTAGCTAATACAGTTTCCGATCCTTTTCTTTGACCTATTGAGTGAGCTCCCTCACCTTGTTTTCATAGTTTGTGACAGTTTTCTTGAAATCGATTTTCGTATGATCTAACAGCTATTCAAGAAACCTTTTGGCCTTTCTCAAATTATTTAGTTCCTATTTATCGTTGGTTTTGTAGTACTCTTAAATGCCATTCTTCCGAGTTGTATAGATATTTGTAGTTTTAAGGGGCTCCTTGGTTGTTTTCCTCAAGGATTTATCTTTTTCATGTTTACAAGCAAGACAGTCATCAGTACTTTGGTTCGTTGATTGATATTTGATGGAATGTTCAGTTGCTCTCTTGTAGAAATTATCAGTTGATTTTGCTTTAGAAAGTATAGTCTTGGGACTATAGCCTCTGAAATTACTACTTGAGTACATTTTATTGTTATAAGCAGAAACATCAAAAATCATAGAGGCTCTGTTGACTGAATGGGTGGGAGCATCACTGACCGGTTGCTTTTCTTTTTATGGCGACTGTTTTCCAATGGAGCAGTATCCGCAAAAATAGGATTTACATTTGTTTTTATTTTAACTATCCTGTTGATAAACAGATGGTTCTTTGACTCAAGTTCTTTTTCTTTTATTCTTCTTTGGAGCCTTCTTGAAGCTACATTAAGGTGATAAAGATTTTGGATCATTTTGTCCTATGATGCGCTTCTATCGTGTATTTTTTATCTTGACCTGATTTGTGATAGCTTTTTGAACAACCTGATGTTTTACTGTTGCTGATCGTGCTGTTTGAGATGATTATATGATCTCAGTTTGATGTCATTTTTAGGACTATGCTTTGAAACGTATTCAGAATAGTGGCTATTTATGTGGGGCTCACTGTGCTCCTTTCTGTGAGATCTTTTCTTTTTCTTTTTGAGGATAGTTTCGATTGATTTTTTGAGCTCGTCCATAATAAAAATAAAATGCCAAAAGAAACAATGGTATGCAGCATTATACCTCATATAAAATCATCCTCTGTTTTCGAGTAAGTCCTTATCCTTGCTGATCGGGGTGGCATTGCAGTGGTTGTAGTTGTTGGTCGTACCTTGTGTGTACTTCTGCATGACCTTCTACTCAACATGGTGGAATTCATTTTAAGTTCTCTGTATGCCTAATACATTCTATCCTGGTTTTGGGTTGATTTTTTCTTCAATATTTTACTGTACCGCTTACATGCTTGTTATCTTGCCTTAAAATCTCCTAAGGTTGGCTTTGCTGTAATTAATTTTTAGTATAACTTAACATTTTAATCCTGTTGGGTCCTACTTTGCTATTTTTGTACATAGTTTACTGACTTACTCTGTTTTCTTTTTTTCTTTTTTTGGATTTTGATCCTATCTGCCGATTCCTTGTAAATATCAAGCAGTTTATTTCTTATTTTATCATTAGTGAGCTCATACTCATATCTATCCAGAGGAGTTATTGTTCTTGATATTGTTACTGGCTATTTTTTAGCTTTCCTAAACTGAGTTAGAGTAGTTTTGGCTTCCAGAAGTTTACGATAGTGATACTTTGCAAACTGATGTTGCTAGTATTTTTGTATATTGGTGCTCATATTATTTTTATTATTTATACTGTTTAACCGATATCATTGAGCCAACATCAGGAGTAGATGTCTTTCAGCTTGGAACGGATCATGACCTCCTCCAGCTCATAGTCCATGCTCTCCATCTGACGAGTAAAGGACTCAATCTCAGCGTTTTCTTTGTTTTCCTTGTAAAAGATCAAGGCCTTGATGATTTTCAATAAATCTCTTTTTTCGTTTCCACTCAAAGACTATAAGCCTTCAGCTAACTGAAATTCGTATGTGTTAATGGTTTAGTTGACTAGATTATCCCAACTTTTGGAATGAATGATTTCGAAGTCAAACTAGTTTTTAATATCTTTGCTACAGCTGGCGATATCAAGTTGATAGACTGTCATCTGAGCCATGATTGTTTCAACATCAGAGGCTAAAGTATCGATAAGGGACTGATACTTTTGACTCTTGGTGAACTATGTGAAATAGGGAGCTAGTTTCAAGAAATTGGTTTTTGTTTTGACAAAATGATAGAAGGCCTTCATTTGATGGTAGGCTTTTTTGCAGAGAATAAAAAGAGTGATTTAATGATTGGCATGGATCTTGTAGATGCTGATGATGTAGGGGGTCACAAACTTGAAGATGAACATGATATTATTTCTCTTGTTGACATATTTCTTTTCATACTACTGAATGGCAGCTGATATTTTTTTCTGCTCGTCTGCCTCTTTCTGCATTTTTTCAACGTTGGCCATGCCCACAGCTTCTACTACATTATCTTCTGCGCTTTCTTTCCTTTTGATGTTGAATATATCAGTCTCGACATCAATTTTTCCTTGATAAAATTACTCATTCTTCTTGACGTTGATCCTTGAAGTCAGGCCATAGATCATTTTTTATTCTTGCCTGATCAAGGGGTGATTATATATTTCACGCCACTGGATACGCTTATTTCTGTTGTCTGTTAGGCACTTTTATATGAAATCTCTTGCATCATTGCTAATATTGACTCCCTTGAAGTCAGGTTTGGTTGTTTCAATCTTTTTTAATATCTCCATGTCACTCACGCCAAAATAGGGGTAGCGACCGTAAAGCATTTGATAATAAACTACTCCAACAGACCAAATATCTGCCTCCATACCATATTTTTGATCCCGCAAAAGTTCTGGAGCCATCGTCAAACTCGTTCCAAGGATCGTACCAGTCACTTTCTTCTGCTTGTCTAACTGCTTGGCAAAACCCAAGTCAGCAATTTTGCAGACTCCTTCATGTAACAGTACGTTTGCAACCTTAAAATCGCGATGCATGGCGTTGACCTAATGAAGACCTCGGAAACCATTTAGAATTTGTTTGAGGAAAGTAGTGGCCTCATCTTCTGTCAATCTTTTCTTCCTTTCAAGATATGTTTCCAAATCACCTCCGTTGCAATACTACATACCGATGAATTGAGTGCGTTCAGTGCAGAATGAGTCAACAAAGCGAATGACATTTTCATTATGGCACTATCTCAGGACTCGAATCTCGGTTTGTACCAGTTATTTTAGCTTGGGCGTTTCTTTCATTAATGATTGAGGAATTGCCTTGATGGCGATGGTTGTGTTGGTTCTCTCGTCAAAGGCTTCGTAGACCACGGCCCAGGCTCCTTTTCCTAATTCTTTGATGAAAGAAAATGACTTCAGCTTTTGCCCCAGAACACTTTCATGCTTAAGCTTACCACTCATACTTATATTTACTTGCAAATAATAGATAGAGTTATATACTCAAATAGTTTACAATTGCCCTACATTACGTTATATCACAGGTATCCTCCTCAATTGTTCCCTTTTGGAAATAAATAAGCATTGTGAAGTGCAATTTTGTATCTGGAGACAAAAGATAGGAGGCGTTCTTTAATCGAATTAAGTTTTATTTAATAATCAGATAACTAAAATATCTTAGTAATGGCATTCAATCCCAACGACTACGTCACTCCCTACGTCACCCTAGAGGAAGTCTTGGAAATCAAAAAAGCCTTCGATTTGTTCGACCGCGATCTCGGAGGAGCCATCGATCCTAGAGGTAAGGCCACATCCATTCAGAGCTCAAAGTTGCTATCAACTCTCTCGGTATCGAAGCCAAGGCTCAGGCCGTCTATCAAATGATTGCTGAACTTGATCAAGACGGCAGTGGACAAATTGAGTTCCCCGAGTTCTTCTACATGATGACCACTCGCCCCTCTGACAACGAGACCAGAGATGAAGTTCACAAAGTTTTCATCACCTTCGACTCACAAAAGACTGGTATTCAGTAAAATAACGCAGGATTTATTGCTCTCAAGGATCTCAGAAAAGTCGCCAAGGATCTCGGTGAACTCACTGATGACACTATTCTCCAGGAAATGATCGAGAGAGCCGATCTTGACCAAGATGGTGTTGTTTCCGAGGAGGAATTCTATGCCCTCATCACCAAGAAAGCCCATTGATACAAATACCCTCGGCAACCTCTTAATTCCTTCTAAACATATCTTTTTTCAGCGAAGCAGTTTTAATCCTTTTTTTTTCTTCCTCTCTTTTCTATTTTCAACAGAGAGGATATGGCTATTTTCTTGTAGTATAAAGAATGGTAGGTCTATTCGATAGGCACTCTATTCTTTATTGATGAATAATAAAATTTAGTAAAACTATTACTCAACCTATCTTCAATGGGCCAGGCCACTCAGCAATAACAAAGAATAATAGAGCATCCGAATGACTACTTCCTGTCGATGACAGTAGACCCTCAGAAAGATACTTTGCTTGCAGAGGTAGATGTTCATTCAAGACACATCTACACAAGATGGACCTAAAATCTCAAAAGAATACGCCTGCTAGAGCCTGAATGTATATTGCTTCCTGAACAATACAAGACAACAACCAAAGCATTCTGCGGTGAAAGTTTTAGACTCGAGGTATTCAATTGAATATGCAGCTATAGTACAAGTGCTTTCATGTTTTGCTGTCTGAGTAGGTAGAAAAGAGGCGGCAGGTTGATAAGTACCTTTAGGAGGCTGAATTGTGGTACTTGATCTATTGCTTGGTGGAAGCAGCTTATCAATGCCAAATGCTTTAGATGCCTCTTGGAGACATCAGACCATAAAACTTGCTTCTCAATGCTCACGGGAAGCTCAAAATAGTATGCTCTATATCGGTACCGACGACTAGAGATTTATTTAAAGATACTTTAGACAAGAGAAAATTGCTACTTGCACCTTAAAATCTTGACGCTCTTCAAAAATCACATAGAAGCACCCATGTAGACCATATAATATCTGAATCTTTTTCAATTGGAATGACCGTACTATCTATCGGGATTCTCCAAAATTTAGCAAAGTGCTATGACTACTCTAACTTTCAACTAAATATGCTTGAGCTAAATAAGGCCACAAACTTCTGGCATCAAAATCAATTTTATTCTGAAAAAAATGAAAGAAATATTTCCTATAGCAAGCAACTCAAAAATATTGTCGCAAGTATGCTGGATATAAATGCTGAAAGGAGAATGAGTAGCCTTGAAGTTTATGAAATACTAAAAGGCCATAAAGACAGCATAATGAGGTTGGAACCTTTCCAATTGACTCAAGAACAACTGTCTCCCAAGAGAAAGCACAGGCAAACTAACTCAATCATTCATGATAGTATTCATACTCTCAAGCCAAGAAAAGCAAGTAAAAAATCTTCTCTGAAAAAGGAGGAAAAAATAGAAAGTTCCAATATAATCCCTTCAGAAATAGATTTCACATTTCAATCTCCAAACAGTGTAATTCCAAATGCAAACACAAGCATAGATAGTAGTCCAACAAGGAAGAGCAAGCTCACTACTTTTTTGCATCTCAATCATGGACCTTCAACCCAACACAAATGATCTATCTGAACATTAATTTTTCATACAATCACTCCTTGTTCTCAAGGTCGTATACGTTTGCGAAGGGATTTTTATCAGGCTTTCCGTCAAAGAAGTCAATCACTCTTCTCATCAGTTCGTTCCATTCCCTTTCGTTGTATTTTCTCAGATGATCAGCAATATGAGCGATCAATTCATCTAACTTTTCAATTCTCCCATCGATATAGCTCTTCTTTGGATCAGCGATTGATCTAAATTTATGTTCTTCTTCAACAACATTAGGAAAGTTCCATAGTTCTGGTGGTCTCCTCATGTTTTATGATTTAAGAGCATTGTCATAAGTCTTCATTTGTTTGAGGGTATCAGCTGCTGATTTAAGCTATTCATTTTGCCTTTATTTTCTGGGAAGCATGCCTTCTCTGATGTATGAGTCCTCAATATCTTGATGAACAGCTTTGTTGATATGCTTCAGCATCTAAACTCCTTCTTCAATGTATTTATTCTTGAACTCATCATCACAGTAGTTTTACCAGATCCAGTATCTTCCTAGTTCCTAGTATTCTAACTCAAAAGATGTCTTTTCTCTTTCCTTTTGTGTAACCTTGCTCATTTTTGTTTCCATCTTTGGATCTTGGGTAACTCCAAAAGAATTCTTAGTAACTGTAGCATTAGCATTAATTGTAGAGCTATTGTTTGGGTGTTCTGATTATTTGTTGCTCATCGTCGTAGCTCCGAGTAATTTCATTTGCTCAAGCTAGCGCTATCTAATTTTGGCCTACTTGTCTTTGTATATTCTCATTCTCTGAACAGTCTTAAAGGCCAATAGTCGAGGTAGAGCAATCTCCATAGAGTTAGGATCTCTTTTGACCAGATACCTATGAGAAAGTTAATTGGCTTTATCGAGCTCATCAAGTACAGTAGATGCGAAGTTAATTTGATCTCTTAGCAAATCATTTCCAAAGAACCTCTCGACAATCATATCCCAATCAATCAAATCCAGAAGATCTTAGACAAAGCGTTTGTTTTGCTCGATAGGGACCTTCCAAAAGTTGACTCCAGTAGCAAACAATGAACAAAGACCTTGCTTCATTTTATCAAAAGCCTAACGATAAGGTATCAGGTAGAACTTTTCTACTTTGGTTAGGTTGGTATATGCTATCTTTTTGAATATGTCCCTAGGTTTGATTGGAAATTTGACAGGTCTTGTGTGGTGAGTATTCAGAATTTAGATCACTTTCTGGAGGCAGACACAGTATCTATCAACAATAGCATCATATTTGAACTTGTTAACAAATTGCTCTTCTGGAGTTGTGTATTTCAACTCAAACAAAGATAGCTTCATATTGATTTCCAGCAAGTCAGCAAACGGCTGAAGTACTTGCATCAACTTCTCGTCGTAAATGACTTTGAATGATTTTTTGATATGAACTTTCATCAGACTAAAAAATTCACTAAATCCTTTCTTTAAGTCTGCCCTACTGCGTTGATAGCTGTCCTGATCAAAATTTGAGTCAAACTAAGTTATTAAGAAAGTACATCTGCGATTGAATTGTACACTTTTTTGATCATAGCTTGACGTAAGTTGTGCTGAGAATCGCCATCAACTGGTTCATATTCACAAAGAACTCCATCAATTATACAAGGAGGTTCCTTGGTATCGATTTTTCTTTTTTACCCAAAGTAGATGCTCCGAATCCACTCGTGCTATATTTTTTTGAAAGGTGGTTTGACTTTCATGAGCACTGCTAGTTCAAAAAACAGGTCCCAAAGCACTTGATACTTGCCGTCAAGATCAGAATCCTTTGATGTTTCGCTGATATAATTAAGATTTTTGATTTAGCGATACGTTTCTTCGAGCTTTTGGTACTCTTCACTTTATTTGTAGGCTTAATATTATTTCCTTTGAGCTTCAGGGTCGCTTTTTTTGGGAGGCATAAATACAACTTATCAATTAGGATTTAGAAATTATTATTAATGGAAAAGAATAGTACATATTAATCACTGCCCTTGAACCTCAGTTGAAAATGAGTCTACCTGACTTCCCTAATATTGAGTGAGCTGTCAATAAATATTCATATGGCCCGAACAAGTCTAGAAAATTGAGTGAATCTAGACCCTACTCATACCTTTGTTATGCCATGCATTTTGAATTAGTAATCTTGACAGAATTATTCTTTTGTAGTCAAAGTATAAATAGTGAAGTTTTGACAAATACTTTGTCTACTGTGATTATCTTGCTGACAGAAGAGCCTTTGAATATTCTTTTGAGGAAAAGGAAGAGGAATAGGGTTTTGACAAGATCATACGAATCAATATTGGGCTTCTTCGGGAGGTTGCTTTAGACCCTTGTTGGCAACCATTTCGTTCTTAATGCTGGTCAATATATGTTCGAGAGTGGTCGTTTCTTTCCAGTTTTTGAGCAATCCCAGATTGTCAACTCGACCATTGGCTTGATTTACGCAAGGAAGGTTAACTTTATTAAAGAATTTCAGGGTGGGAGCTTGCTGGGGATAATTAGGTCCGCACTCAATCGTCAAGCTGTAGATCCTGTTCTCGAAATTGGTCTGAATGAAGGAGAACTTACCTTGTAGGGACCCAGAATAGTGCCATTCCAGAATGTCAGGGTCATATCATCGGCTGAGTCAAACATGTCTTACATTGGGCCAAGCCGTAGCTGACAGTTCCATCACCCATTCCCTTTTCGCCTTTCTCGAGCTCCTCAAGAAGTCTGAATTTGCGCACAATCGCTATATCTTATCAACACTTACCCATGGCAGATCAAAATATTTATAAATTCAATGGGGCTTTTCAAAATTCAAAAGGCTCAACCACCCAATAATTTATCAAGTATTATGACTCTTTTCATCATCTTATCAGCTGTAGAAATCAGGTAAGCTTCGCAATTGAATCTCTGCTAAAGGATTCGTTAAGCAGTGGACTCTAAGCTACAGAATAAACTTGAAACCGCTCTCAAAGAAGCAGAATAAACAGTGTATGAGCCTTGCTTTATTGAGATGACACCAAGATACTATTGGGCTCAAAATATGAGTCACATCATGGTTAAAATAGAGTTTTTGAATTCCAGAGACACTTCAGCTTGCAATAAAGTTTTATCTGTCAAAAAAGAAATCGATCATAACAAATTTTCAGTTATGCTCATCTGCCTTCAATCAAATCACCTCATTAGATACAGTATCAGCGTTAGAACATTTATGCCAATGAACCACTATCATTCTGTTTGGAAAACAGCCTAGCAGAACACAATTATTCTCGAGTGCCTTAAATCCCCTACACCCTATTTCTGGAAGACTCTTTATGTCAACAAACATGTGCCTACAAGGAAACCATAGTTATGGTGGAAGATGATTGAAAAATATCGGTAGAACTTAGGAAATTTCATTTACGAGCTTGATGTTTCAGACGAGTAATCAGATATTTCAGCATACGTAAAACGAAAGAAAGGGATCAAAAGGACAGAACTAACTGAGCTGTATAATCCTGGCTCAGACAAATATTTGGTATTTTTATATCTACCTAGTATTGCAACCAAGTGAACCCTTTTGAACTAGGAAGCTGGATTTTCTGAAATAATAATACTGTATCATTTTTTAAGCTCTTAAAGGTGCCTATTCTCAACATGATGAACAAACTTGTCCCTTAGGTAGAAGCATTCCTCCTCATATCTTTTTAACCTTTCGATCTATTTTTTGTATTCCTCCTCCCTGTCCGTTTCTTCCGACAGCCTTGTAATTTGACTGAGGCCTGTCTGAACTTCCTCTTTTTATCTAATTCTTTGTTATCTCTGTAAATAGTAAAGTTCATCAAGTCTGCTAGCTTTGCTTTGGACGCCTAACTGAACACTACTTCTAGGAGCTGAAAGTCTCATGTCTGATCTACGAGGAGATTTGAAGTAAGATTCTTCTAAGTTTTATGTGATTGAAGGCTCATGATCACTGAATCGTGAGGTTTTGGCTTGATAGTCTTCATATTTGCGTGTGACTTCTGGGTCAATTTGCCGCTTCCATTCTTCAGCTTCATGTCGGCTCGTGTAAATCTCAGGTTGTTGGGTTCGAACTTTTTAGCGTCTTCCCTGAGGAGTCAGATATGCCTGTGAGTGAACTTGACTCATGGTATCAGGAATTTAGTTGGGAGGGTAATGGTAGTGGTAGTGATAGTGGTAGTGATGGTGTACAGTATTTCCTTCGCCAGATGAGCTGTCTTGACCTCTTTCCATATCAAATGTTAAGTTTCGTCAATATAAAATTACAAGAGTAGATGCTGATATAGATTTAGGAAAGCTCTTGGCGGTTTTGCTCAATTTATGAATGACAAAGATTCCTTCGAGCATTATTGAAGTTGTGTTGATCTTGCCAAATAGAATCCTAATGATTGAGATGATAGTGATTGGAATAATGTTCAGTATGTCATATCATATTTTATTTTCACCAACCTGCAATATATATACCTATAGCAGATATAGGATCATCCAACATGAATTGCTTCATGGAAGGCATTATCCAGTTTTCTTGATTGCTCGTACATTAAAGCTTCTTTGATTGCATGTTGAATGTTCTCTGCAGCTTGCAAGTCACTAAGCTCAAGAGCCATCTTTTTCGTGACATACTCAATGTTCTATAAGCTCTTCAGCTGTGGGATTTCTTGATAAGGCAAAGTCTACATGCTGAAACCATCAAGGCTAGAAGATTAATAATTAAAAAGGAGTTCTTTCTCAGAATATTGAATGCCTGAGCACATAAATTTAGGAAGCGCTTGTAATCTTCTGAATCTGGTCCTCCCATCACATATTGAAATTCAGATGTAAAAAGTACAGGAGCCTTCTCTGCATAGCCATAAATTTACCTCTTTTTATGCCCATTTTGACTTTGAAGTTGCCGAGGATATGGCCAAAGTCAATATGAAAGAATTTGCCATTTTTCTGAACCATCACATTACCTGAATGCCGGTCACCGATTCCGAGGATATAGGTGGCCACCAGATACGCAGCACTTGATCGAAGATAATTTTATTTAGCAATGCTCAGGTCCTTGACATCTTTTGAGTTGTAGGTTTCAAGGAAGAGCAGAGTTGTTTTTTCGTCGAAAGCATCAACCAATCCTTTGGAATAATCTTTATGAATTTTAGAATTGTTCTCAGCATCTACTAATTCAATGAATCCCAACTAGGTGCCTGTCGATAGTGTTCGATAGATATTCATTTTCAAATCCAGTCCATTTTCTCGCCATAGTTTGTCAAAGACCCGAAACATTTGCAAAATCAAGTTATCCTGTTTGAGATCGTCACCATATTTGAACATGATCTTGTATGGATCCCCGTTGTAGTTTTTGTAAGGGACACAGGACAAAGAAAATGGACATTTCTTCGAATCGAACATTTTGCATTCATCCTGGCGAAGAGCTTTGAATGTAAACTGAGGTCGAATGGGGAATAAAAATCCCTCATTGCATATCTAGTTAAGTCTTTTCTCAATTGTAGGCAAAACTTGAACAAATTTTCTATTCTTTTATTTGAACTCCTTTAGATATTCTGTTTATTTTATCAAATTTTCATTCATTTAAATCAGGTAATTATTTACCTTGACCTGCTTGGCGATTTACTTTCTAAAGCTCGTGACCATGCAGAGCGATTATAGATATATTCTGAATCTTTTTTCGGTAAACTACTCATCCACTCTGTTTTTAAATTGCCAATAGTATTCAACAGCCACAGTGAATGGCTATTGCACACACCTCTCCAAAATAAGGTCGAACAATGGATTGTTATGAGTTTAAAAACTAACTAGTGCTTGAGTAATTTGATTGCTATACAAGACAAATTAAAAATCCATTAAATTTTCCATTCGTTTGACAGCATAATATCGAACCTTCTCATCTGCTATGACTGGGTTGAGCAAAAATAATGCCTCAATTGGTTTCATTGGAGTCCATTCGCCCAAAGTAACATATGCTTCTGCTACCTGAGTGGGATCAGTCCAGTCAATTGCAAACATGTAGTTCAGTAATTTTTACGATTGATGTTTGTAATACTTTTTGCACTTCCTCAGTAACTCTTTGTCCTTCTAATTGTACTTTCTTATCTACAATGCATCATATCTCAACAACTCATAAAGTCTTTCAAGGTCTGGATCATCCTTAGAGTTGTTGGATTGCAATTGAGGCACATAGCCAAGCATTTTAGAGCATGAAGCATCCGTTAAAGTCCATATCACATTATTCTTGAAAGTGGGCAATCGAACAAAGAGCTTAGCTGAATTTGGGTTATTAGAATGATGCTTATCTATGCATCCTATTTTGAACAGTTCTAACTTTTACTTGGCATAGAGGTGTACTTATTGCTCTCCTTGCAAAATATATCCATTTTAATCGTATAGCTTCATTGCTCCCACTCCAGCTATGATGCCATCTCCTTCCTTCGAGTATATATTCACCTTGAAAATAACGGTTGTTTCCATGGGCATTCTGGCAATTGTTCCCCAATTAAATCTGTCTCCAATATGCTGATTGTTTTCAGTCAGGATGTGCTTCCCTTCAAATGTTTCAAGAATGTTGTTTCCAACAACAAACTGAACGACAACATTCAGCATGTAGGGAACTATGTCGATGAGGCTTTTTCTTCTCAAGGCCGAAAAGGTCATGTATCTTGTCACCATGGATGGAAGTTTGACATCATGCCCTGTCTCTGCAGTTAATTCTTTTGTTTGAAACTTCAAAAATTTCTTCCTAATCAATCTGTTTTCATAAACATATCCGTTGAATAGAGAAAAAATGTTGTTGGCAGAGAGAATCTAAAGTTGAAAAGGGAAAAAGCACTCCCCAGAGTAAATGACATTGCTTTCAAGCTCAATATATCTGTTCTTTATTTCAGTCTTTCTCTTATTGAGAAATTATACAGATTTTTCCTTCCAGAGAAATCTCGGAATTTTCTTGATTTGGAGCCGTTTTTTCTCCTCCAGTTTCAGCTTGATCTTCTCATTTGTTCTTATAAGTTAGTCAGTTGAGTAAAGCTTCTCGATGTCAATAAAAGTTTCAGGGTGAGTGAAGTAGTCATCAGGGACATGCCACATCAGAAATTCAAGCTCTTGCTCCTTTTTCATCAGATCTTCCCATGGGAAGCTAGAATATTCGTTCCGTATAACTTCATTGCAGTTGCGGTAGAAAAGAAATTTCATGAACTGCTCCTTGTCGTAAATAGATACTTCAAGTATTTAAAGTTCAACTAACTTCCGATCGTTTAGACTCTAGCGAATGAATTGAAAGTTTGCAATTGATTAGTTTCCGTAAAGATACTAATTTTTATCTTTGACTTTGAAAATTAATTTGTTCGAAGGGTTACGCATTGTGATGACAACTCCATAGTCCTGTAGAATCACCCGATTGATTGTTCTGATAACTTCATTTACTCTATATCACATAAAAAATACGAAGCAATAAGTTTGATGTCAATCGTCACGTCTCCTGGAGCTCCCCCTTTTTTGGATCTTTCCAGCTGAAGCTGTAGCTCTCCCAAATAGATCTTAGTTGTGATAAAATCGTTCAGATGATCTTTTTGTACTTGTCCTCCTTCATTCACCTTGAAGCTTTCGAGCGTTGAAGAGGGCAGATACTACTCAGTAAAATATACAGGATATTTGAATTTTCCTTGATCGCCATAATTTTACTTTAGCTGAGTAGACTCAACGGTATAGGCCTTCTTTGGAAGGAGGTCAGCTCTTATTCAGGATGATCTGAATCCAGGCATGTTCTTAGCTATTATATTTGTTATTCTGCGATGAGCTTTATTTTATGAGGGACTTCTTCTTCCTGTGCAATCAACCCTTTAGCTGGACAGTAACTATAGAAGAGGCATTCTCTGGGATCCAAGAAAAGGATAAACTCCAACTTCTACTCCTTGTTTGTCATCC
>Ga0100402_1003803_pt1 | contig 16297 bp, 27 predicted proteins | sample CryGeyme20150102_FD_80419 | JGI IMG/M metagenome (GOLD analysis project Ga0100402, IMG submission 80419) | Groundwater microbial communities from Crystal Geyser aquifers in Utah, USA - Crystal Geyser metaG 2015-0102 | ecosystem: Environmental > Aquatic > Deep subsurface > Groundwater | place...
ATATATAACTTGGGGATTGGGGATTGGGGATTGGGGATTGGGCCCAATCCCCAATCCCCAATCCCCAATCCCCAACTTATCAACTCATATTTAATAACACTCAACCTCTATGTAACTAATATATTATAAAAATCAATAATATTATTATTTTAAATTGTTTCTATTATTTAAATAAATTACTTAATAAATGTTAGCAATGCAAATAGAAGAAAAACCAAGACCTGAAAATCATCACAAGTTACACTCAAGTGATATTGAAGTAGATAGATTACTAAGTGTATCTAGTATTAACATAATAATTAATTAACTATTAATTAATTCCTTAATTAGATTCAAAATCAAATTTTTCTGAAAATGTTTATCAGCTTCAAAAAAAGAAAATAATAGAAATTATGACAAATAAAGAAATAAATTGTTCAAAAGATATAGATAATCCAAATAAAAATAGCACTGAAAATAAGTATGTCCAAATAATATAAATAATATATAATAGTACAATTGTTATCTTTTCAAAGTCTGACATAAAGCATTTTTGGGAATGGGCTGCTTTTGATAATGATAATTTTCATACTCATGACACACCTTTAATTAGTAATTATTAATAAAAATTTATCATTCTTAATTCATTCATTAATTTACTTTATTTAGAATCAAGTTGGAAAGAACCAACAATAATAGAATTTGGAACAAAAGGACTAGAACTTAGAAATCAAATTTTTCGTTCTAAGGAAAAAATGAACCAAACATAGTAAATAATATTAAATTATACTTATCTACACTAGTTTAAGTTTTGAATCAAGTATGCAAGTTAGTCTAAGGGGCGAAAGCTCATTTTGGATTATTACTAGAAGTAATGAAACACTAGATCAATATTCTGCAATAATTAAAATTACAAAAGAGGATAAAAGTCAAAGAATGTTTATTTCATTAGGAACATTTGTAAAAGATCACCTTGGGAATGAAGTTTTCAAAGTATTTTTAAAACAGCAATTAATTGATAGTTCAAGTAATATTATTGAAATATTTTAATGATTTAATCAAATATAGTGGTTAAGAATAAATCTTATTTGGAAAATGATGAATGTGAATTAAAAATAGATTTAATAGATTCGGGAGAAGATAAAATAATAGTAAAAGTTTTCGGTATATTTGATTAATTTATTAATACTTAGTCAATGACAGTAAACATGATAATGTAGTATGCGCAGACTTTTTCTTACCAAATTATGATAAATGTAGACTAATGATAGCTGGTAATGGTCAATCTTGTATTCTGAAATCGTTAATTTCGAAAACATTTTATATTAATAATAAGATCGACTTTGACGGATTAGCTATTTTTTCAAATGACAAAAGAAATTGTCAATGTTGTATAGTTTTTTAATCTAATATAAAATGAATATTTAAGTAATAATATATATTTTTATAAGTAAGTATTACATAATAATATTATATTATTTTATAATCCATACATTAATATTATAATCTAAAATATGAATGAAGTTAAAAGTCCTACTACTAGAAAATCTGGAACTTTACCAAGTAGTAAAAGCCCTACAGCTAGTCCAATTCACAAAAACAATGTATCATCAAATAGTATAGGTACACCTACAAGACAACCAAAAGGAGATCAACAAGTGTATTTATAATTATTTAATCTATATCAAAGGGGATCTCAAAATCTAATAAGGACAATTATAATATGGATAAGGACCCATATTTTTATTTCTATTAGCGTTTTAATAGTTATATTGCTTTTATTTTGCATTGTCTTATTTTCAAAAGGAGGTCCTATTCTTCTAAACAAAGACGATGGTATATAACTGAAGTTATTAATAAAATTTAGATTTTTCAAAACCAATTATGGATAAAAGAACTTACAGAGCAATTCGTTTAAGTAACAACATTGAAGCTGTTGTAATTTCTGACCCTGATACATCTCTATGCGGAGCAAGTTTAGGAGTGGGAGTGGGTTCATTGCAAAATCCTAAGGATATTCAAGGTTTAGCTCATTTATTAGAACATATGCTCTTTTTAGTAAGTACTATTAAAAAATATAAATATTAATATAAACTTTATTATAATTTTAAATAATTAATAACTTGATTAGGGAACAAAAGCAGATCCAAACGCTGGAGGAAAGTTTACTGAATATATTTCAAACCATTATGGTGGATCAAATGCTTATACCTCTTCTGAGAAAACTGTTTATTACTTTCAAGTAGCCCCTGACGGATTTGATAAAGCTCTTAAGTACTTTTCAGAAATGATAGGAGAACCTTCATTAAACCAAACAATGATGAGTAAAGAAATCCACGCAGTAAATTCAGAATATCAAAAAAACTATAACAATGACAACTGGAGAGAATCAGCTTTATTGAAAGTTATAGCTAATAACACTAGTTCTTTTTCATTCTTTAGTACTGGAAGTGATGAGGTGTTTAAAAAACTAAACGAAACATATTTACATTCAAATTTAGAAAAGTTTTACGATAAATATTATGTTCCAAAAAACATGAAATTAGTTGTTCTTTCCAATAAACCTTTAGATGATATTGCTTATTTAGTTGATAATTTATTCAGCGGAATACGAACAATAGACTCAACCAAAACTGACGATACCTTAGAAAAAAGAAAGTACTCTCCAAAAGAATTTCCATTTGAAAAAAATAAATTAGGAAAAATGGTATGGTACAAACGAGTTGAAACAGGACAAACAATCAAATTCGATTTCTTCTGCGATGAACTACTTTCAAGTTTCCTTAAGTCAAAACCATCTGAGATTTTAAAATACATTCTTTCTTACTCGGGTAAGAACTCCTTTATCAAATATCTTAAAAAAGAAAAACTTGCTGTTAATATTAATATTGATACTTCCGAAAATTTCAGAAGCTATTCTTTTGTAAGCGTTCAAATTGAATTAACAAAGTTCGGAATTACAAAAATAAAAAATGTAATTGATGTATTCTTTTACTATTTGAATTTCTTAAGAATTGATATGATCCATATGACAAAAGGTATACATAATGATCTTAAACGTATTTGGAAACAAAATTTCGGATTTAAAGAGAAGTCTTCCAGTGTAGGAAAGAATTTAGCAGACTTAGCTGCAAATATGTTTGATTGCCCATATGGAAAATTACTAGAGTTTGATTACTTAATTAAATCTTATAGCCAGGATGAATGGGATAACTTTATTAAACAGTTTATTCCTGATAATTCCATAATTACGATCGGAACTGATTATGATGCACCTGATAATTTAGTTTCTTCCTATTTTAGTAATTCAGATGTTAAGAAAGAGCATTGGTATCAAACTGTTTATAGAACAAGTCAGTTAACATCTGATCAAATTAAATACTTAAATGTATTTCCTAAAACTAACTTTGATGGAAAGTTTGGTCCAAAAGAATTAAATATTTATATATCAAATGAAAAGAATATTATTAAGCCTGCAGCTAGTTGTTCTAAAACTGAAACCGCAAGAAGAGTTTCAGTTTCTGAAGAAAAGATCATAGAAAATGTTGATAAAGAAGACGGAAAAAGTTATACAAAGCAATATTTCTTAAAGAAGAGAGTATTAAGTGAAAAAGAGAAAGTTGAAAACAAAGCAGAAAAGAAAGTAGAAAAGTATTTTGAAAACAAAAATAAAATGAAAGCTGAAAATAAGAAAATCGAAAAGAAGAGTCAAAGAAAAAGTCTATTGGATAATAGTCCACAATGTTCTATATTTGAATATGTAAATGTTAAGAAAGGTATCGATGAAATTACTCCAGACTTGATTGAACAAGGAAGTCAAATTTCATTATGGTACAAGGTAAGATTATTTTAAATTATACTAATTAAAATTTTAGAAAGATAGTAACTTTGGTTTACCCAAAACAATTATTAAATTAAAAATAATAGTAGACAATTATAGATATCCATTTATCAACTTTTATTATCTAAAGATATTCTTACATTATTTAGAACAAAATTTAATCGAAGGAAACCTAAAAGACGCTGTTGATGCAGGAAATATGATAGATTTAGATTTTGATGAAAAGTAATTACTTATAATTATTATTACTATTAACTTATTACTTATTTATTAACTTACTTAATTTAGTGGTATATTCATTTCTCTGGATTGTTATAAAGATATCTGCGAAAGCATTGTAACTAAGATATTTAATACATTCTTCACTGAACAAGTTTTGGAAGTTGACTTTAATGCTGCTTTTGAATTAGCCACCAATAGATTAAATGAACAAAAAACATCTAAACCATATCAAAAAATCAATAAAATCTTCAGGAAAATAGTAAAAGTTAACTATCCTTTATACTCTGATCTTCTTAGAGAGAATCAAAATATTAATTTTGACACATTCATTGCAAAACTAAACAATATAAGACAGTTAGCAAAGGTAACATTTTTATTCTATGGAAATGAGGATGAAACTAGTTTAAGAAATTTATTCCAGCAATTAAGTGTTAATTTAAACGGACAAGATGTAATTACCGCTGACAAAGAATTAAATCTCCTTAAACATCATAAGTTAACTGGTAGCACAATTTATAGACAAAATAATGATTTACCAAATGAAATGAATCACGTCATTAAAAATTATTATCAAATTGGCTATAGAGACTATAAGAATTTTTCATTATTTGAGATAATGGACCTATGTTGGGGTAGACTTTTCTTCTATGAATTAAGAACACTTAAACAGTTAGGATATATCGTAAGTTCAGGCACTACAATTATTGACAACATCATGGTAAGAATCATAATTTAATTATTACTTATAATTACTGATTTTAATATTTTTTTAGTATTTCACTGTTGTTATTCAAGGTACAAAAGAAACACCAGACCAAATGAACAAAGATATAGATGAAGTACTTCGAAAGGCAAAAGAAAAAATTGACGCAATGAGTGAAGATGACTTAAGTGGCTATAAAGATACTTTAACTACTCAAATCAAACACAGAGATGAAAATTTATTGAAAAGAGCTAATAGAATATGGAAGGAAATCATAACTAGCTCTAATGACTTCCATAGGAAATCAAAATTACTTGACGCATTAAGTAAAATTAACCTTACAGATATCAATAATATATTCAAGGAGATATTCATCAATAGTCCAAATAAGTTAAGTATCCAGGTATTATTTGTTTTAATTTATTTTATTAGCTTTATTCAAGTAATTATGTTATTGCTGATGTTAAAATACAAGATAAGGAGGTTTATAATCTAAATAATGCATTATTCTCATATTATACAGACAATTATTTCTTCTTCGTCGGAAAAGATTTTGTCCAGAACAGTAAAAAGTAAACAATGAAGACAAAAGTATTGGTAAACTATTTGATGATAAAATAAGTATAGGATAGATAACATTTAATTAAAGTTATATACTAAACTATAATAATTAATATATTTTGTTATTTTTCATAATAAAATATTATAATTTAAAAACCTATAATAAAATATTCAAACATATCAAATATTTCAATTTATTACAAAATAAATAATAATACCCTTTATATAAAACCTTAAAGATATTTAGTAAAAGTCACCTTAGATTTCCCTTCATTAAAATAAGCATTATGAGTTTCTATATTAATTAAAAAAATATTAACTTACGCTTATCTTTTTTACTTAAATGATTCTGATTTTGAACCTGATTACTATTTGTATAGTTCACAATATGAATAAGTGGCATCTTTTCTTGCTTATTCGGTAAACTGGGCAAAGCGTAAGTCTTATTCTTAATCTTATAAATTTTAACTTCTCTATTAATCAACTGATTTTGTGGGTTAAACTCAATATTTTCAAATAGCTCATTTTTATTTGTGCTAGACGAAATATTTTCTTCTGTTTTACATATCATATCATGGATTTTTCTATTATACTGTTGATTCTTATGGAATTCTGTTTTTGATTTTGATTTATTAATTGCATTTACAGAATATGGATCGTTCATGTTAAAATGTTCTATAAAATATTTAATAAAATAATTACTTAAAGACTCAGACTTTAATAAATCATTATTAGCAGGATTTCGCATTGTTTCTATGTTTGTTGACATAACTAATTGGCTTCTATCAACATCTAATTTTAGGTATTTAGTTTATGGTTATGTTAAATTGTATTTTATTATTTATTATATTATACCATAGTTAGATTTTTTATGCTGCTCTTCAATATTTCTTACAATATTATCTGGATCATAATCATGAGATGTATTTTCAACATCAGCAAAATAAATATTTTTATTACTTCTATTATTGTTATTATTATTATCACGTGGTGAACTTATTAAAGGCAAATCTTCATTTCTGTCTGATAATATATTATCTTGAATATTGTTTAAGCTTTGGTTTTCTAAAAAATAAATTAAGTATTAAGTATTAAATTTAAATTCGATAATTACTTTGAGTTAAATTTAATGACTTTTTGTCAGGATTTAGACTTGATTTACTTTTATCTAAATTTATCGTCAGCTGTTTCTTTTCTAAGTTTGAATAGAAAGATTTTTCTTGCTGGGGACTTTGAGTAAGTTTCTTACCATCAGACCTAATTTCACTTTTTGGTAGATCTAATTCTGTGTCAGATTTTAATAAATTATTTTTAGCAATAATTTGATTTAGTCTATTCTCTGTTGATTCATATTGGAAAGTGGAATTTCTAATAATTTGGCGCTTGAAACTACTATCGTTGACAGTGTTTATTTGAATTTGAGGTACAGGTACTAAAGGAGAGTTAATTAAGTAAGATTAATAATTTTATTATAATATAAGTTAATTATGATTACGTTTTTTAGAGCTGTTTTTAACTGAGTTATAACCGTTATTTAATGTGTTAAGTTGTTGATTTGCTTGATTAGTTTGATTTGTAGTAGTGCTACTTCCTAATTGACTTCCGACTTGATTTAGATAGTTATATATATTATCAACATTTTTAGAGTTTTCATTTAGTTGTTTTACTATGTGTTTTGATTCGGTTTTCAAACTCTCAATTGACTTTTTAACTTCAGTATTACTTTTAAGCTCCTAAAATTATTTATTTTACCAAAATACTTACCTTCACACTTGTATTTAAGTAATTTAACTCAACTTCAACTCTTCGTATTTCACCCAAAAACGAATCAAACTTAACTCCATGATAATTCTTTAATTTTAATAATTCCTCATCCCATAAAGTTTTTAACTCATCCTTAATCTTATCAGCTTCTTGTAAGGTTATATTAAGTTCTTTAATTTTCTTCATAACCTCTAAATGGTATTTACCATTTTCCAACTTTACATCATCTATTTTTTGGTGTATTACTTTTACCTCATCTTGAAAGAGTAACTCACATTGTTTTAATGTTTTTGTAGAGTATTCTCTTATATTTTTTTCGTTAATATCAAATTGAACTGATATCGACTTTAATGTATTATCAAGCAAGTTTTTATAGTGTTCTAAATCTACTATACTTTTTTCCTTAAAAGCTTTTAGATCAAGTATATTTTCTATATTTTGCTATAATAATTATAATTATTAAGAGTAATATTATATATTTACCTCAATATAGTCTTTTAAGTTTTTATATTGACAAAAGTCGCCGATCTTACCTGGTATTAGTAAATTTTCTATAAACATTTTATCAAATCTATTAGTTATGTTGCTTAAGTCCTTATCCATTTTAGCCACAAGGATGTTTTGCATAAATAAATCTTCTGCTGTATTAGTCTTAAATTTTGCAAATTCTTCCATATTATCAAGAACTTTGACTTTGACAGTTGCATTGAAATCTTGGAGATCATCTAGTCTTACTTTTATTTCATTATCTTTTAAGTTTATTAAATCAATTTTTGCTTCAATTTCTTTTTCAAATTCTTGCTTAGCTATACTTGATCTGTTTTCTGTAAGACGAATCTCACGAAGTAGTTCTTCTTTAAGCGCATTTATTTTATCATCTATTTCTGCCATTTTTATTATTATAATAATTTAATAAATTTTATTTTTAAATAAGATTACATAAGATAGTTTCATTATAAAGTAAACAGTAAATTTAAATAATATTTATTTTATATTTAATGGTACTTTGTATAGATTTAAATTATTAATATATGCATACTTATTGTTATTAAAACTAATCATTATTACCTTATTAAATTTATAATAAATATAGTACTCTCTTAATATCTAATAGTTATTGTAGAAATATTTGAATAACTAATATACATACCTTATTTTACATTATATTATTACAATAACAATAATACTTAATTATTACTAATCATATTGTAAAAATTATTCATAAATTAATTATAAGTAATATATTTAATTATTAAACTACAACATTAGTCCTCTTTCAAAATTGACAATAGGTATTCCAACAGATTTTGTTTTTTACATATATCGAAAATATCATCTCCTTCTTTTGAACATATTTTGAAATCTATAAGATCGTTAAGGACGTATAATTCTAGTATTTGTTTTTTCTTCTCGACAGTTCCTGTATTGTTTATTGATATTAGCAGCGGGCTTAAGCCTAAATTCGATTGTAAGTTTAATAAGTCAATTTTATCTGGATGATTTTTATAGTATTGTATTATATAGGTAATGACATTTATATGACCATAATGTGATGCATAATGAAGTACTGTCCAATAATATCCAGACGCTGAACATTCTTCAAATAAGTTGTATTTTTTCACCTCAACTAATTCTTTTAACTTATCAACATTTCCGTTTATTGCTGTATTATATAGTTCCATTTTCTGACTGTTATTTAATGTATTGGATAAAAATTGTTTTCTTATTTTCTCTGCTCGTTCAGGGTCATATACTTTACTTCTTTCAAAATATGACAGAGTGTCGTCCATTTTTTATTTATAATTAATTTTATATAATTTGTCAAAAAACATGTTTAGAGAAATAATGATTCTAATTTATTAGGTTTTAAAATACAGAAAAAAATATTATGTTTAATTTTAACGTATAATAACAACTAACATTATATATAATAGATAACTTCCTTATTATGTAATAATATGATTTCAATCATTAATATTTAGAATTTTTAAATTATTTAGTTATTTCGCAAAGTTTTATCATAACTTTTCTAGATTTATACTCTATTAAGTCTTTCTACTTCAAGAATACCAATTCTTCTTTTGTCTATTTTACTCATTTCAATTTGTGGATGGCAATGTAGTGCTTCTCTCATTAAAATTGATTGTTTAAATCCAGAGAATACTATGTATTGATAAACTCTATATAATTTAATATAATTTAGATTATATATTAATATTACTTCATTTCTCCATATGTAAGTCTGTGAGTATTACCACTATAATGCTCTTTGTGCATATATGTAGCATAAAAATATAATAAAGGTGATAGCCCACATACTACAGCTCCTAACCAAGCTAAAATAGCTTTGTTTTTTAAACCTGCAGGGTATTTTAAATTTCCCATTTTTTATTATAATATATAGTTTTATAAGTAAATATAAACAATTATATAAATTTGTTTGACTTTATTATAGTTTTAATTATTATTTATATTATAACTTTTAATACTGTGACAATTATTATTAATAATATATAAACTAAAAATGAAAGCTAAAACAGCCTCGGCAACACTCTCAACCTCAAATGTAAGCAAAAAAGTAAAAGCTATAAAGTAAGAATAATTATAAAAAGTAGAGAACCAACTGATAGACCAACACATATGAAATATAAAAGCCTGTATACTTTAAGAGAAAATTTGAAAACAGAAAATACAGTTAAGCAAGTTCATGAGTTGTATACTCAATATGATCTTTGCAAAATAACTCCAACACAATTTAGAGAAAGATTAGAAGATGTAATTATAAACTAATAATTAAACTTACTAACATTTACTAACGATTATTTTAATAGGATTTACATGTAAAACCAACTCCTGAATTCGATGAGATTGTAAAAAGAGCAGGTGGTGATAAGAAAAGCTTTAAAAACATAATAAATGTATTATACACTTATTATTATAACTTAAAAATTAACTTTTCCTAATAGAGCTTACATGTTTATGATAAGAAAGTAGAAGTTCCTCAAGTAAAGATAGATATGAAACACTTTCATCCAAGATATAAAAGATTACCTGGTATAATAATAATAATAATATTACTTATTTACTTACTAATAAATAATTAATATTAGAACAAACAATACAACACGACAAAGATGAAGTTCAAGAAAGTATTAATCAGTATGCTAGAGGAGAACTTGACACTAAGTCATTTGAAGATACTTTAAAAACTCATAATATTAACCCTTATACTATTGAAATTGATAAAGTTATTAGGCAGGTTAAGTCAGGAGGTCAAGTATCTTATGCAGCTTTAAATGGGGCTGTTCATAGATTTGGCAATACAAAAGAAGTAGTAGACTATTCAAAATACAAGGTAAATGATACTATTGGAAAACATAACTCTGAATCAAACTCAGATTTTTCAGAGTCTAAGTTCTCAATAGGTGTTAGTAAACATGCTTTAAATGACGTGTAAGTTAATTATTGTTAAAATTTAGAAAATTTTTAGCAAAGAAAAAGAATTTTCAAGACAAAGAGGCTAGAAGTCACACAGAAAACTTCAACTGGGAAGGGAATATCCAAGAAGACTTCGAAAAACAAGTTTACGATATGAAAAAACCCGTCGAGAAACAAGGAGTAAACGACGATAAGAGCAAGAAAAATAAAAGTTCTTTCAAATTTACTTATTCTGGAGCTGAAACAGGAGACGAGCAAAAGTTTAGCAAAATGAATAATAATATAATTGTAAGATCTAATGTGAATAAGAATGTTGACACAAAAGCTAGTGTAGGATTAAAGAGAATTCCTAAAGGAAAATCCTCTAGTTTGTTTAATGTAAGCAGAGACTTTCCTATGTCAACTACTTTTTCCACTGCTAGAGTATAAAATAGTTAGATAATTTTATTTTTTTTAACATTACATTTAAATAAATTTTAATAATAATTTAACATAGAGTAATTTTATGTATACTTTATTTATATAATATTAATATTTTTTAATATAAATTAAGTTATAGTGTTAATTATTTGTTTAAAAATAAGACTATTTATAATATTAATGATTTGGCATATTATCTAAAATTTCCAAAAATCTACTTATTTCCTTAATAGTTGCATTTGGTTGATCAGAGTGAACCCAATGTCCTTTTTACACATAAATATTTTTAAATTACCTGCTTGACTAATTTTAACTAAATCTTTATCCTCAATATTAGGAAAATATGGTGAAAACACATCTTTAGTATGAGGTTGTGACATAGCGCCAAGTAACACCATAATAGGCCCATGATATTTTCCTTCTAAATCAAACCCTATTATATCTCTAAAGTGATTAAATGTAGCATTAATATTAACTCTCCATTTTACTTTGTCAGTATCATCTATATTTACTAAATTAGTTGCTAATAAATTAGCAATCTGTGGAGTAAAAACAAGTCTTAGAATTTTTGAGACCTCTTGTCTTGTTTTGCCTTCAATATCTAATTTATGTATTTTATCAAGGACATCTTTTACAACTTGATATGAAAGTGGTTGGTCCCACATATCGATAGGGGCGGAATCAATTATGATTAGTCCGTCGAGTCTATCAGGGTAATTTAGTGCTATTCCCATAGCAGTCTTAGCACCTATTATGTATAATTTAGTATATTATGTATTATTGTATTACCCATTGAATGGCCTAACGAAGTAAACTTATCAATTTTTAATTTATCTAAATTTCTAACAACATCATCAGCTAATTCTTTATAAGTATGTGATCTATGATGGTCAGACTCTCCATGATTTCTTAAGTCAAATAATATTGATCGTCTTTTTGACATTATATAATTATTCTTAGCTATAAAACCCCAATTTCTTCTATTTCCAAAAAGTCCATGAAGCCATACCATTGGTTTTGTAACTTCTTTATCTGTACTTTCTAAAAACTCATATGTTAAATCAACTTCATCACTTTTTTCTCTGCAAGCTTTATTAGTCTAATTAAATTAAAATTACTTGCGAACTTTTTAATCACAGAAGCATTTTGAAAGCTTCGAGTTATATACTTGTTGATATTTATCTTCGATACATAAAGTTTTTTTCTATAAAGATTAAACATTTTTTAATAATATTTAATATTAATTAATAATTAATAACTTTATAATAAATGGGAATTTGTAAATCTATAGGCTTATGCATAGCTGAAAAAGATACATTATACATTGATAACATTATTGAATTTGATGAAGAAACTGTTAAAATTAGTAGTAGATCTGATATGAAAAAAGAAGAAGAGCCAATTAGTATATAATTATTTTTTAATTTATAAAGCTGCCCATTCTGATATGCTACTTTACACAGTCGGCCTCCTTTTTAATTCATCCACCTACGAAAGTATGATAAATAACGAAAGTATAGAAGATCTAGTTAAATCTAATATGATTAATCTTAATTTTTCTGAAATCTACTTATTGATAATTTACTTTTATGAAACAGTATATATAAACTATATTCTTACTAATATAGGATTCCTTAATATAAAATAAATATAATAACTTTTAAATTATAGATTGTCAATCAAGAAAATGAGTCTTTTTTGAATAACTCAATTAACAAACTAATAAAAGATATTAAGCAATCTATAATGATACCTTTAAAAGAACTTCTAACCTATTCGAAAATAATAAAGAAAAAGTTTAATCCTAATTTTCATACTCTTAATCATTGCGTAGAAATCATTGCTTTTTTCGTTGAGTTTTACCATTACTTAAAGAGGAATAATTTAAAAATGTATAAGTCTGAGTTATATGTTCAAAATTATTGGGAACGTGTTAAAGATATTGAAGGAAGATTCCAAGGTAAAATGAAAAAGGCATCAGAATATTTAAACAAAATAAAAGTATCTTGATATTGTTAACAATTTAGGATTCATTAACGAATGTAAAGTTTAAAAAAATCGGAGATATATCTAGAATTGGTTGTTAGTAGGAGATGAAGAATAAATATTTTGGTGAGTATGTTAATAACCTTGAAGATGGATAATCTGCTGTAATAACTTGTTTATTCGTATATGTGTTTATTATTATAATTATATTTAAAAAAGACCTAATATTAAAAGAAAATAAATAACTAATTTAAATCATAAATTCTATTAAATATAATTCAATATAAAGTATATTTTAATTTAACTAATTAAAATTTAATAATTCTAATAATTCTAATAATTATTTAAATCAAATTTTATCTTGAAATAAATATATTCAGGCGCAATTATTATTATAATACTAAATTAAATTTTATTTCAATGAAAAAAAATGGAAATTCACAGGCGCAAAACAAAATAAATGGTCATCAGATGAATGGAAACACTCAACAAGGAAATTTTGCTGAGTCAGAACAGTCTTCAAAATCAATAGGATCGTAAATAATTATTTTAAATTAAGAATATTTACACCAATGCAAGGAGATACAAAACATAGAGGATTTACTGGATCTCAATCAAATGTGAAACATACTTTTAATCAGAATAGGAATATAAGCACAGTAAATTATTTACATTACTTTTTATAGCCACAAGACAACAGTCAACAAAATGAAAACACAAGTGAAAATTTAACGACCCAACAAGTATTATGGGGAACTTCAATTAATATTCATGAAGTTAATGCAAAAATTAGAAGCTTCTTTTTAGGTTTTAAAGATTTAACAAGAAGAGAAAGTGAAAAGCAACTAGTATACTTTAATTGCTTTAATGAAATATTAGAATCTCAAATTAGATTTCTTACTATAGAAGGAGTTCATATTTACGAATACGATAAGTAAAAATATTAAAATATTAAATATAAATATTAGCTTAATATATTTACTAAACTTATATAATAACATTATTAACAAATAACCTAGAGAATTATATAAAAGAATCATCAACTACCCAAGCGAAATGATTCCAATGATGGATCATGTTGCTAATCTTCTTCTCGACGAGTTATCTCCCGAAAAAAATGAACCATTACCCATAGTCCAAGTCAGAATTACAAACTTAAAAGATGCATCAAGAATAAGAGATTTAGGTCCAAACGATATTGATAAATTAGTCTCAATAAAAGGATTAGTTATAAGAACCTCTGAGATTATTCCTGAATTAAGAGAAGCCTATTTCAATTGTTCAGTTTGTTCAAGAGAAGAAAAGAGTATAGCACAAAGAGCAAGAATAACAGAACCTACTGAATGTAAGAACTGTCATGCCAAATTCTCATTTGTCTTAGTTCATAATAGATGTACTTATTCTGACAAACAGATAGTTAAAATACAAGAAACACCTGATCATATGCCTGAAGGAGAAACCCCACTTACTTTACAAGTGAATACTTATGACGACTTAGTTGAATATATTCGACCAGGAGATAAATGTGATTTAGTAGGAATATTTAGAGCTCAAGGTATAAGACAAAGTGTAAAGCAAAGAATTACAAAAAGTATCTATCGTACGCATGTAGATGTTGTTAGTTTTATCAAAAGTAATAAGGGAAGATTTAAAGACTTTAATACTGAGAATGATACAGAATTAGAAGAGTTAGATAAGAATTACTCAGAAGAAATAAAAAATGAAGTAGCTGCATTAGCACAAAATAAAGACGTTTATAAAATCTTAATTGATTCGTTTGCTCCTAGTATATGGGAAAACGATAATGTTAAAAAAGGACTTCTATTACAATTATTCGGAGGAGTCAATAAGGATTTCTCAAAGATAGGAAGAGGAAACTTCAGGTATATAAATGAATAATATTGTTATTAACTAATATAATTATATTAGGGGTGACATCAATATATTATTAATAGGTGATCCATCAACTGCTAAATCTCAACTACTTCAACATGTTCATAATCTCGCACCAAGAGGGATATATACTTCTGGAAAAGGTAGTTCAGTAGTTGGTCTAACTGCTTATGTTAGTAGAGATATAGAAACTAAAGAATTCGTTTTAGAATCAGGGGCATTAGTTTTATCTGATAGAGGTATTTGTTGTATAGATGAGTTTGATAAGATGGACGAGAATACAAGAGTTGTTCTTCATGAAGCTATGGAACAACAAACAATATCTATTGCTAAAGCAGGAATTATTTGCCAATTAAACGCAAGAACTGCTATATTAGCATCAGCTAATCCAATTGACTCTAAGTATAATCCAAAAAAATCAGTAATTGAAAATATTAAGTTACCACCAACACTTATTTCTAGATTTGATCTAATTTATTTAATGCTCGACCCTCACAGTGAAGTATACGATAGAAGATTAGCAAGTCATATATTAAGTTTATACGGTGACGTATCTGAATTACAAGAGATTGAAAAGAAATATATATCTAAAGAGTTAATGACAGCTTATATAAGTTATGCTAAAAGACATAAACCTGTTCTTAGAGAAGATATCGTCAATAAGTTAATTTCAGTAAGTATAATATTAATATAGTACTATATCGAAATAAGAAAAATTGGGTCATCAAAAAATACAATATCAGCAACTCCACGACAGTTAGAATCTATAATAAGACTTGCTGAGGCTAGAGCAAGACTTAGATTTTCCAAGTATGTTGAAAACGAAGATGTAGAAGAAGCTATAGATTTAATCAAAGTTGCTACTCAACAAGCTGCCACAGACCCAACTACAGGAGTTATAGATATGAATCTATTAAATACTGGAATGGCAACTAATACAAGAGAGAAAGTTCAAACCTTAGCAGAGAATATTAAAATATTACTGGTATATTATTATAATAGTTATATTTACCTTTAATTTTTAATAGAGAGAATATTCTGAAAATGCAAAGAAAGGAATTAAGTTTTCATCGCTACAAGATGAGATTAAGAAAAAGATAGAGATGACTGGTGGTAAATCAGATCAATTTAGTTTTTCTGAATTTGATCTAAAGGAGGCTTTAAGAATTCTAGAAGATGAAGGTGTAGTTGCTATATTAGGAAATAAAAAAGCACAAGTAATAAGACTATTAGTATATAATTAATATAAAAATAAATGTTATTAATATTAATATTAAGTTAAGTTTAAATTGTTTTGTCTATAAATAATATAAATTAAATTATAAATAATATAAATAATGGATGTTAAACAGATTATAAAAGAACAAGATCATCAACTTGAAGACATTATGGATATTACTAAAAGACTAAGAAAAAATGCTCAATTAATTAATAATGAGCTTGATACACAGAATACGTATATTTTAATAATAATTAAAGCCTTATTAAAG
>Ga0100402_1003805_pt1 | contig 16287 bp, 23 predicted proteins | sample CryGeyme20150102_FD_80419 | JGI IMG/M metagenome (GOLD analysis project Ga0100402, IMG submission 80419) | Groundwater microbial communities from Crystal Geyser aquifers in Utah, USA - Crystal Geyser metaG 2015-0102 | ecosystem: Environmental > Aquatic > Deep subsurface > Groundwater | place...
AAAAGAAATAGGTAGCTAAGCGAGCAAGTCATGGATTTGAGTCAAAAAGTGATGGTATTTGAGGAGAAAGAGCTCCTAAACAATGAACAACTTCAGACGAAGAACAAAGAAATCAAATAACTGTCGAGTTAGGTGGCCAATTTGGATGACAAAATGAACTATATTCGATAGAACTTAAAAGGCAAAGATGATGGCTTCTATGAACTTCAAAAAATTACCGAGGATTACTGCAGATAAATCGAAGGTCTCAAAATGCATATCAGAGATTTGACTAATACAGTTGCTGATAAAGAATAATAAATCCGAAGGACCGAGGGCAAATGGAAAATTTAGATTATGGATAAGTAAAATGCTGTGACCAACCTGGGCTATGAACTTGATATTAGCAAAGAAGTTATCAATAAACTGAAAGCGGAAATCGACGCCAAGAACAAATAGATTCATTAGGGAAAATAAGCAGAAAAAAGAATTGCAAAAGACCTGTCTGCTCTAAAGGCAAAAATGGAGGACTTCATAAATGAAGACAAGGAAAAAGAAGAAAAGATATAAATGTTATAAAATTATTCCCAACAAGAGAAAGTGAATATAAAGTCAATTGAACGATAACTATAAAGGAAGCAATCGTAGCTTGATGACTACAAGTACCGGACAGTGCAAGCTCTATAGCAATTATTTTCAATACTGAGCAGATAGGATGCTGACCTCAAGAAAGAAGACACTATGCTCTTGGCACTACCTGATGAAATACTTGCAGAAAAGCAGATGGAAACCATTAAAAAGCACAACAATCTGATCGACCAGCTTCAAGAATAGGTCAAAGTGCTGAACAATTCAGTAAAATATTTCTAGACTGAAATCCTCAGGCAGTAGTAATACATTGAAGCATTGCAGGAAGACCATGCCTAACTTATCAAAAAATAGCAGGAAAAATACAAACTATTGACAATTGAACATTTTCAATAGATCTGCTCAATGAAGAAAAAAATAGACGAACTCAACGATTCTCCCAAGAAGTAAAGATAAGTCGACCATCTTAACGGTGAAATTATGAGATACGAATCAATCATCGGTGAGCTGGAAGAATCTGTTGCAAAAAGGGACAAATAACTTTCTGAGCTTAAGACCAATCTCAATGTTCTGGACAAGCAACTATTTTCCTACAAAGAAAAGGAAATCAAAGACAAGCTACTGTCAAACTCATAGGCTGAAGATATTAAATAACTGCTGATGCTGGAGCAAGACAGAAACAGAATGCTGATTGACAAGCACAAAGATGAACTGAAGGCTAAAGATAGAGTAGTTGCTGAGAAAAATGAAGAGCTGAAGAGATATATATTCAGGGAAGAATAATATCGACTAAAGGAAGATAAATTCATTGGAGAATTGAAAGATAACGCAGTCAAGATAGATGATTTTACTAAAGATATGCAATCCCTGGTCAACTAAATCAAGTAAAAAGATCAAAAAATCAGTAAACTCGAGAATGATATCAACAATTCGAAAGCCAAAAAAGAATAAATGAAACTGAAGTATATGAACTTTGAGTAAGAAATCAAGAGACATAAATTTGATAGTTAGCAGTTTTAGAGCCAGTTAACAAAGATGAAGGAATAACTGGAAAACCAACTACAGGATGCTGTCCAGCAGTAACGAAAGGAAAGCTAGAGAAGATAAAGAGCTGAATCTGTCAAGGAAAAACTAGAAGAAGAGTGCTGCTTGCTCAAAGAAAAGTGCATCAAATTGGAAAGTGAAATGTCGTTTCATACATTTTATAAGCTGGAGACCACCAAGAAGCTTGAATAGTATGAAACATATAGACAAGAAACGACCAATGAATTGAAAAAGTGGAGGGATAGTGCGGTCAAAAATTAAAAATAGGCCAGCCAGCATTAAAATCAATACTTCAAGTACTAAGTTGAAATTGAAAGTTTGCTCAGGGAAAAAGAAATTATTATTGAATAAAATAATCAGCTCCGTGACAAGATATGTTAATTAGACTAAACCCTCACAGCTTATTAGTCTTCTCAAAGCGAACTAAACGGCAAAGACAAGTAAATCCAACGGTTGACCCAACTTCTTCAATGCTATGATGAACAAACTGAAAAAATAACGGCTGAGCTCAAAGCTAACCTCAACAAAACAAAGGAAGCTTTGGCTGAGAAACAAAACAAGATCAAAGAGCTTGAGAAGTTTGTTGAAGATAGATACAATGATCTCGGGCTTGAGAAGCTCAGATGGGAAAAGCAAAGTGAGAATGAAAAGAATGACATGCAGATCAGAATGGCATAGATGGAGGACAAGTACCAAATGATTCAGGATTAATACTAGTTTCAGAAATTGCAGGCCATCAGATAGGTTTAAAGCGCCAATGGCGTCATCCAATAGCTCAACGAAGTCGTCAGGGACAAGGAGGACCAAATAACATAAAAAGAAGACATCATCAACGAACAAAATGTCAGGATTGAGGAGTTAACAGTCCAGCTCAACGAGTGTATTCACAAATGGCAGACGCAGAAGGAGACCTACCTTCCTACTGAGGCTAAAATGGCATAAATTGATTAGTAGTTGGTCCGCATGAACAAGTTTATCAATGACCTCGATGGTCGAAACAAACAGCTCTTGGAGATAAACAAGCGCAGAATGCAGACAAAAGTTGAGAGTGGCACTTCGATCACTCAACTGCTGAAGGAAATCTACGGGATGATGCTGAAGCACAAGAACAAGATTTTGAATCGTTGCCAGAGCGAGAAGGAGAAATAAGCCGTGATAAAGGAGTTTAAGGGGGTGCAGGAGAAGTTGGACATGACCCTGAAATCTACCCAGATTGTCACCGTGAAGCAATGATTGTTGACTGTATTGGCATTATTGACTGTTAAGTAGCAAACATCAAATGAGATCATTGTCGTATCAATATTGCTCCTTTGGCAATGCAATGTAGAAAAAGTCTAAGATTAGAATTTATAATATATCTCCAAACATGCTTCACTCCTTTGTCCTTTTTCCCTTCTTTGTAGCCCTTGTTGTCAGCTATACCAACCCAGTTCAAGGCAACCGAGACTCTCCAGACCCTGGCGTTCTTCTCCATAATGGGGTCTACTACGCAGTGACCACCATGGGCTGGGAAGGTCACTACTTTCCCATCTGGAGCAGTACAACAGGTACAGATTTCAAACAAGCTGGCTGGGCGATGCCATCTCCTCCTGCGTGGACTGCTTGCTGCGCTTACTGGGCACCTGAGCTACACATCATCAATAATAGATTTCTACTCTATTACACAGCCAGAGACAAAAGCACAGGTAGACTTACCATTGGTGCTGCACATGCCGATAGTGTGTTGGGTCCCTATATCGACCGTGGTAGTCCTTTGGTATAAAATCAAACTTAAGGAGTCATTGATGCCACAGTATTGAAGGATGGGTCTACTAACTATATCGTTTGGAAGGTAGATGGTAATGCTCATGGCCATCCTACTGAATTATGGGCAAAACTACTCGATCCAACAGGCATGAACACCACCGGATCATCTCATTTCCTCCTGAGAAATGATCAAGAATGGGAGCACGGTATAGTAGAGGGTCAATGGTTTGTCAAGTAAAATGGAGTTTTCTATCTTTTCTACAGTGGATGCGGATATGCTAATGCATGTTACTCTGTAGGAATCGCTCAGTCTAAAAATGCTCTAGGCCCATATACCAAAAATCCTAAAAATCCTATTTTCAGAACGAGATCACCTCAGACGAGCAAATCTTGGGAGGGTCCAGGTCATTGCTCAGTTGTCAAGAGTCCCCAAGGACACTATTTAATGTTTTACCATGCTTGGCCTCATGGCGCCATAGGCACGAAAAGACTGATGCTCTTAGACACCGTCACCTTCGCTGATGGCTGGGCTAAGGTCCATGATGGCTCTCCGAGCGAATCGGCGATGCCTGATCCGAATATATGAAATTATGATTTTTGAGGGAGTTATAAGAGGAAAGTGAATAGTACAAATAAAATTTTATTGATAAAGTAGCTGTACTTTGCCAGCCTAAAATAAAATCACTTCCAAAGGGTAGCTTTGGTTTTTGTGTTGCTTAGATATCAAATACAGTAGGTAATAGAGTTGGAAGACGGTCGTTTTCATTTTTGAAGATTTATCTGTGTTCTATATTTATTACTCATAAAAAATCCATGACCAGAAGGATACTACTCTTGCTGGCCTTTACTGCGGTGGTCCTCTCCCTCCACACACAGTCACACCTAGCAGCAAATGTCACTGCCTCCTACGAAACGGGCCTCATAGCTCGGGAGACCTCATTGGTGAATGCTATGTCCAACGCCCTCCTTGACTTCCAGGGCATCACCGCTAACATCCAGACCTCTGGAACAGTGACAGCATCCTAAATCAACACGACCTCAAGTTATGTGGATGCCGAACGATTGGCACTCAACAATCTATCGAACTACATCAACGTGCCGTTGAACCCACCACCCTGCAATACAAGCACAGCTCTTGTTAATTCAAGAAACACACTTCTGAACGAGGCAGTTTTGCTGAAGACAGCTGTAGCCAACTTCCGAACAGCCTTGGTGAACTGTGTCAACTGCGTCATAACATCCCAAATCAACCAGTTGATCGTCAGCCAGTAAAACTACATCTCTGTCGTAGAGCAAATTTGCGGCAGCAACTGCACTCTGGCACCTTCTCCCTTGCAGCCCCAACAACCCTCAGGCCTGGTCAACTTGGGTCTCTCTCAGTACAAAGATAACTTAGTTGCCAAAAATTGGATCTATGGTAATATCACTGCTGCTCAGTATAAGGCTCAGGTCTTTGCTGCTAGCATCAAGTATAACCTGACCAGTTGCCCTATCAACAAACCCTACGTCAACCCTGTCACAAATTTGTGCTTCAACTGTCCCACTGGCATGAACTTCAGCTTGGGACAACAGACCTGCGTTCAGTGTGCCAACAACTTCACCTTCAACTTGGTCAACCTTATCTGCTAATCTCCCTGCAACAGCTCGCAAATCTTCAACACCAGTACCAACAGCTGCCAACTTTTACCTCCTCAGATCACCACCAGCTTATGTCCTCTCAATGCCCCCATCTGGAATGTTACCACTCTCTCCTGTCACCCTTGCCCTGCCAGTGCCCCTCTTTACAATATCAGCAATAGCAGCTGTGGCCCTTGCCCTGTGAACACAACTTATGATGCCTTTCTGAGTCAGTGTGTTCCCACCTGCCCTAATGGTACCTACTTCCAACCTAAGACTGGTTCCTGCCTTCCATTGCCCAATTGTACTACTGGCTGGGTCTGGAACAATACAGCACATACTTGCTAATTGGTGTGCCCTAATGGTACATTTTACAGCAATGTCACTGGAGCTTGCCAGCTGATTCATCCTTTCAATTGCACAGCCATCAAACCTATTTGGAACCCTGTCAGTCTCAACTGCTAGATCTGTCCTCAGAACACTCCAGTCTGGAACGCCTCTGTTTCAGCATGCCAGCCTTGCCCTCCTCAAAACCCAGTCTTCAACTATACAACCTTCACTTGTGGGCCTCTATTCTGCAACGGTACTGCAGCTTGGAACCCTTACCTTCTTCGGTGCGTCTCCTTGAACAATACATGTCCTCTGGTGAATGAGGGATGGAACTTCAACCTGAGTGCTTGTGTGGTGATGTGCCAGCCAAATCATACCTACTATCCTCAAAACAACACATGTCAATGCTTCCCATCTGCTCCTTTATACAATCCTACTACATTGAGGTGTGAAATCCCTACTTGTCCTTCTGGTACCAAGTGGAACACCTACGTCTATCGGTGTGTTTCCTTGAATGGCAATTGCACCATCTAACAGGTCTACAACTTCACAGCTGGAGGATGCATCACCATGTGCCCAGCCAACATCACTTACAACAATGTTACGTCCACTTGCAACTGCCCTCCTACTCTTCCTGTCTACAACAGCTCCAATGCCAGTTGCAACCCTCCACCTTGTTGGAATGGATCAAAGTGGAATCCCCACCTGCTGAGATGCACTCCTCTCCAAGGAAACTGCACAGCCTGGCAAGCCTACAACTTCACCGTTGAGTTTTGCTTCAATATGTGCCACAATCAGACCACCTACATTGCTTCCAACAACAGTTGCGCATGTCCACCCCAGACTCCCGTTTTCAACTACACCGATAGATACTGTCAGTAACCAGTCTGCCCAGCTGGCTATCTCTGGAATATATACCTCTTGAAGTGTGTTCAGGTGAACGTCACCTGTGCAAGTTGGTAGGTCTACGACTTCCTCAAAGGAAAGTGCATAGTTATGTGCATGGTCAACCAAACATACTTCAAGAAATTCAACAACTGCAGCTGTCCCAAACAGCTTCCTTTCTACAACCAGACCCTTAAGAATTGCAGCATTCCTCCTTGTGCCAGCAATACTGCATGGAATAACTACACCTTTGCCTGCGTTGCTTTGAATGGTAGTTGCCTACCCAGCCAAGCCTGGAACTTTACCAACGCTACCTGCTCCAACATGTGCGAGTCCAATCAAACTTGGTTCCCTTCCAATCAGACCTGCACTTGTCCTGCTTCTCGACCATACTACAACAAAACTCAGCTCAATTGCACCATCCCTCCATGCCCCAACAACACTCTATGGAATCCCAGATTGTTGAACTGTACTCCCCTCAACGGTAGCTGTCTCGCTTGGCAGACCTGGTCTTGGCTTAATGGAGCTTGTCTCAACATGTGTCAAGTAAATGTAACCTACAATGCCACCACTGGACTGTGCAATTGCCCCCCTGCCTATCCTTTGTTCGACGTTGCTACTAGACTGTGCATGGAGCCTCCTTGCCCTGCTGGTTTGCTTTGGGACAGATATTTATTCAAATGTGCTGCTGCAACCAAAAATTGTTCAGTGTGGCAGCACTTCAATTTCAGTGGGCAAATCTGCTAGAATGTTTGCCCAATCAACGTGACTTACTATGCCCGAAGCAACGTCTGCAACTGTCCTCCTGCAACTCCTTATTATAACTATACCAACCATTCATGCCTGATTCCAACATGCCCCAATGGCACTCAGTGGAACGCCTACCTGCTGAAATGCAGTCCTATAAACGGCAACTGCCTTCCCTGGCAAATATATAACTTCACAGCTGAGTATTGCATAACGATGTGCCACGTCAACCATACATATTATCCTAGCAATAATACCTGCTCCTGCAATGCTTCCTTCCCTATGTACAACACCACCACCAGATTCTGTCAAGGCCTACCTTGCAACAGCAGCTCATCGAAGTGGAATCCCTACTTCAAAAAATGCACTCCTCGAGTTTTGCCATGCCATCCCTGGAAAATGTTCAACTTCACCCTTCAAGCTTGTGAAATCATGTGCCCAGTCAACCATACATACTACAAAAATAACAACAGCTGCTCCTGCAACGCCACTCATCCGTTGTGGGACCCACAAAACAAAACCTGTGTCATTCCCAACTGCACTCAGGGAACCAAATGGGATACCTATCTGAACCAATGCGTGCCAACTCACGGTGTTTGCTCGCCTTGGCAGTACTACAACTTCACACTTGCTGCATGTGTGGCTGTCTGCCCTGTCTTCCAGGCCTACCATCCAGCAAGCAAGACCTGTCAGTGCCCCTCTGAACTTCCAGTCTGGAACAGCACCTTTTAGACCTGTGTGATGCCAAAATGTCCTCACTTCATGGCCTACAACCCATATCTGATGAAGTGCTCTCCTATGCATGCCGCATGCTATTCCTGGCAATACTGGGACTTCACCACCGAAAAATGCATTAGTAGATGTGAGGTCGGTCACACATACTATCCAAACAATGACAGCTGCCTCTGCTTCCCTTCAGCTCCCTACTTCAATAAAACCAGTCGCCTGTGCGAAATTCCACCTTGCAACAGCACCAGCCAGTGGAATGCCTTTTTGGGTATTTGTGAGCTCATCAATGGAAATTGTCATTCATGGCAGTGGTACAACTTCACTAGTGATAAGTGCATCACCATGTGTCAGGTCAATCAGACATACTTCGTGACCAATCACACCTGTTCCTGCAATGCTTCCTATCCTTACTTCAATCAAACTTCCTTCCAATGCCAAGCTCCCGTCTGCCCCTTCGGCATGCAATGGACCCCTATCTTCTACAGATGTCAGTGTCCGTCAGGTTTCTTCTTTAACACCACATCCTTTGTTTGCTAACCAATCTGCCTCCAAGGGTTCCAGCTCAACTACGGCCTAAACCTGTGCCAACCTATCTGCGGTGCCAATCAATACGTAAATGCCAGCAACTTATGCCAATGTGCTCCTGGTTATATCCTCAATAGCAACGGTATCGGATGCAGACTCCACTGTCCAAGTGGATACCACTTCAACAGCACCAGCTTAAGGTGTGAACCATACTGTTGGTTCAACATGTTTGTCAACGCCAACAATAACTGCCAATGTCTCCCTGGCTATGTCATCAACAACCACGGCCTAGGTTGCAGAGCCAGGTGCCCCACCGGAACAAGATACAACTACACCAGTTTCCAATGCTCTCCTGTCTGTCCTCCGAGCCAGTTTGTCAACAGCAGCAATCAATGTCAGTGCAACCAAGGCTACTCCTTGATCAATGGAATATGCTACCCTCCTTGTCAAGTTGGCTTCCAATTCAACTTCACAACTTTCCAGTGCTCACCAGTTTGCGGCCTCAACATGTATGTCAATAGTTCCAACCAGTGTCAATGCATTTCCAATTTTGTCCCTCAAATCTATAGCTTTGGATGCAGACCCAACTGTCAGCCTGGCTATTTATACAATCATACTTCTTCTAGGTGTGAGCCCATTTGTGGGCCCAACATGTTCGTCAATGCCAGCAACCAATGCCAGTGTTATCTCGGTTTCAAGCCTAGCACAGTTGGTTGTGTGTCTTACTGTGCAACTGGATACCAATATAACCCGGCAACCCGCATTTGCATTCCCATTTGCGGTGCAAATATGTTTATCAATTCCCTCAACCAATGTCAATGTAACCATGGTTACATGCTGCAGGGAGGTAACTGTGTCTACATCCACTGCCCCTCTGGGTATATATACAACAGCACGGTCGGTAAGTGTTAACCTGTTTGTGGGCCTTACATGTTTGTAAACAGCAACAATCAGTGTCAGTGCTTCAACGGATATGTCTATGACTCCTTTGGTATTGGATGCCACAAGCAGTGCCCTACTGGCTATAAGTCCAACTACAACACTGGAAATTGTGAGTTCATTGTGGTTCCACCTATTTGTGGACCTAACCAATACGTCAACAGCAACAACAAATGTCAGTGTCTGACAGGATATATTCCTGACCCCAGTGGTGCTTCTGGGTGCATCATTCAATGTCCTACCGGTACCGTCTACAATTACACCACTCAAAGTTGCCAAGCTGTGGCCTGTCAGCCAGGATATCAATTTAACGCCTTCACCAGTAAATGCGAGAAGATCGTTATTGTATGTCCCAGTGGCAGTTTCTATGATAAAGTTTCAAATCAATGCTTGAGTTGTCCACCAGGATACACCTTCGACCCGGCCAGCCGACAATGCGTGGCCAACGTTCAATGCCCCACAGGCTATGTCTTCAACCCTAGCACCAGGTTGTGTGACTTGATAGTTCACAACTGCCCAGCTGGTCAGATCTACAACAACTATACCAAGAGCTGCCTACAGGAATACATAACCAGTCCGACAACTCCCAACCTCCTGACAGCCAACATGACAAATTACACAAACTATTATAACAACCAGCGAAGTATCAACCCATACATCAAGGATTGCGTGGCACCGACACCATTCTATGACCCGAATGTGCATCAATGCGTTTCCTGCCCTCCGAGCTATCCTTACTACAACTTGGACCTCAACCAGTGCGAGACCTGTGGAGGAGGTACTTACAGTCAGGCCAGCAATTCTTGCATCGTCAACGGACAGGCAGTGCAGGTCAACCCGACTATCGGAAGATTCATCAGCAACCTCGTTTGATTGCTATAGGTTATTAATCACCATACCAGTTTAGCCCCCTCCTGTATCCAAATATCACACTATTGACCCAATTAAAATATAAATCATCACTTCTACATATCCTGGTCTTGATCTAGTAGCACATACAACCTATGTTTGTCTATCTTTTGAGACAAAAAGTAAGGAGAGTAAAGAGCTCCGAACAGCCATCCCACCATCACTGAGTTCACATAATTTTTGAACAAATAATGCCGTTTGTATACTGTGAATCTCCCGATCACCATCACCATTGATCCAATTCCCATACATTTTACCAGGTCTGTTATTAGAGTGCTCTTGAGTGCGGAAGGAAAGTCAGGATTTATGAGTGCCCGTCCGATGTGGTAGACCTCTTCAAAATATTTATCGATATACTCCATTCAATAAATGTCAATTCAACATACTATCATGCAATTCCCATAAACTCGAAAACCTCATTTACGAAGCTCCATTCTTTGCCTTCACGTTGAGTATACGGGACCCAGTTTAGGGGGAACTACCGTAGAACCCACTTCCCTCCGCAGCCGCATTTTCTTAGATAATCTTGCTTAATTCTATTGCAAATCGAACAGTAGAGATCTCGACCCTGTTCCTGCATCATTTTCCACACAGTTCGCTATAACTATTTAGTACTGTCAAGGGGAGTATCACAATGTACACAGTTTCCCGGCTGATCGTTGACAAGGTAGCACTGTGAGCAGGGCAGTTGGAAGGAAGGATAGATCGGCTTGATAGAACCGTAGTCAATGGAGGGTTACAGATGCAGTTCAAGGAGGGCACTTTTTCTAGCAAGATGGATGGAATCTCTTAAGGGCTCGCTGGTGTTGAGGAAAGAGAATACATTCTCAACCAATGATTGCAATTCCGATTCGTCGTTGAGCTCGATTTCCATATCCTCCTCCACCTGATTGACCTAACTCTGCCCTTAGGGACGTTCCTAGCCATCATCAATAAAGCTATCGTTTTCTTCTTCCTCGTCATCTGATTTTTTGGCTCTATCTTGTGATTATTCTAAATCTGTCATGACCATATTCTGCTTCTTTTATCTTGTAATATGGAGCGTATGCTGCAGCTTTCTGAGCACATCAACCGCAGTGTAAAGGAACTCCTATCCAATATAGTTGTTCAGCCTCTCAAGGAGAAGTTTATCGTAGTCCAGGAACAATTGCATCCTATTATCCCCAAATTACTCGATCAGCTCCTATTGCATGCCTGCTAATTTTTGTACGAAAGCTATCAGAAGCAAACTGAAAAATTTTGCAATTGGAGGGCTCATCAGAGCTTTCATGTCCAACTTGTAGTAAAAGTCACCGTTCTAAAGAATACTGGCAAAGTTGAACTGGTCCTTGATTATCAAAGATTTATATAGGTATTCGCATGGAGTCAGCCCGATGAATTTGAATATTTTCTGGTTGTCCTAAACGCATTTTCTCAAAGCATACTCGACACAATTTCTGGCCTCAGCTGGGGTATGCTTTGAAGTGGCTACCAGAATTTTTGTGAAGTTAGCCTGAACCAAGGTGAGGCCGAGCTGCTCAAGTCTTCTGGCAAGCAAGTGGAAGACCTTCTTCATGAGTTCATTGACTAATCTGGTGAGAAGTGGATCGTAAAGAGCTCCAGAGTGAGTGGTGATCCATCTGTGGAAATTTCTCAGTAACTCATTAGCCCAGAATGACTCGGTTTATTCAAATTCCTTGATCCACAACTTGACCATTTTTCTTACATACTCGAAGGCTTTCTTCGCCTGGCTCATTTCATCAAGTGACTCCCACTTTGCACTGTTCGCGTTTCCCTTCATAACCAAACCTGCAGTCTAGCGATCCTCCATTCCTAAATCCTCAGCTATTGCTATCGTATTGACAGCCAAGTTTTCCATTGCGACTTCCACACAATAGTTACTGTAGATGCCAGGGTTGGCAATTCTGCCAGTTAGAGTTGTCGATTAGTATGTTGTGGTCAGCTAGCTGTTGAAGTCATCCCACCAGGTTATCTGATCTCCTGAATGAAGCAAACGACTCAGTTGGATATTGGTGATAGTATCCAGAAGTTTAGCACCTCTGTCCATATTGCACAAAGGAATTTGGGAATATTTTGCCCACATGATCAGCTAATGAAGTGCTTCGTTGTTTCCAACAGTATCGATTACAGCCATGAGGGATTTCTTCCTCCAGTCTAAAATTTCAGGATTTTCAATATTGATTTTGTTCATCAGGAGAACGGGTCCTTCCTTATTTAAATATTGAACTCCAAGCTCTCTAGTTTGCTCTAGACTGTCAGCCCTCAGTAGAATCATAAAGACTTGCTTCAAGTGGTTCGACAAGGCTTCAAGCTTTTTATTAAAAGCTGCAGCTGCCTCTTTGTCATCACTGTAATGCTTTATATCGATCCTCTAGCCTTCAAAATCAGGGATGCCTTTGTTCTTTAGCGCTTTTCTGAATAGAGTTAATAGTTAATCGTGCTGAGCTCCTTTGGATTTATCCACAAAGGCAAGGCTGTATTCGTGGTATTTAGGAATGATCAAGGCCCAAACTGACCTGCCACTCATTACTTTCTGGTGGATCAGGTGCACCATTGGCAGAGGAGTTCTCTCAAGATTTGGCAGATAATCTCCATACACTTCCTGGACATCTTCTTCTCTGTAGGTCATCAGTTGCTTGTTTGTTTTCCAAATATTGCCTTTCTTCATGATGAGAGACATCAAGAGAGGAAGCTTAGTCTAGTAGAATTTCTTTCCGATGAAGGCCTGGAAGTAATCTTGCTGCTTGACAAAATCAGCCTCATCAGCTACAACCTCGATAGCATCACCTTCTTCTCTTGGAGCTTTTTTATTGCCTCGACCGCCCATGTAATATATTCTTTTCATTGTGATCAGCATCTGTTGAATCCTGCCTCCTGCCCAGTACCAGACACTGAAGTTTCCTGGAGTTTTCTCAGGAACGATCTGAAGAATAGACTTGACATCTCCACCTCTAAGATTCTCATAATGTTAGCTTTTCTTTTCTTTCCAAATTCTTTTCTGCTCGACAAGCCATGACTTGAAATTTCCCATCATTAAAAATTTATTTTGCTTGCGATTAGTTACAGTCTCGATATGGTGTTTAGATGGGCTAGGAGATTGAATAAGCTATTTTTTTTAGCTGAAATGTTCCTCTTTGCGAGCACTATGAGGAAAATGTTGTTGTGGTGTCGGCTTGAGTTGGATAAAAGTGGATAATTTTTGCTGCTTGTGGAAACGCATATCGAAGGTCTTTTTCTGCAGCCACTCAGGGAGCTCGATTTAAGGAACTGGGTTAGAAATACCTTGCAAGACTGCTGGAATACAAACCATCTTCTGAACTTGAGTTGAAAGCCTTTAGAAATAGTAGTTCCAATCTAAAATTCTTCTGATGTCAACATCCCCTTCAAGCAAGTTGTCGTCACGAGTCCATCTGAACAAGAAATCACGTTGAACATGTATCTATGCGTCAAAGATCTGAGTAGGAATGGCCCTTTAGGTGACTGGCCTATCTTGAGGATATCGAGATATGACGAAGTAACAGCAAAGACCACCCTTTCCCTTCACAACCTCAGGGCCCAGGAATTCAGCCAGTCTACGAGCGGAACTGAGAGCCACCCCCTTTGAGACTCCATAGTCACTAAGTTATCTACTGAGCACTCTTGATTATTGAAGATAATCGAGGATTTCATGTGTATCCATAGCCTGACCTTGTTTCTGAATGATCGCAAGATATTTTTTGGCTGTTTCTGCACAATGCGCATAGCACTCTTCAAGAGTTTTTCCTTTAAGATACTGTGGAAAAATTTACTCCTGAAACACTTTTGTGATTCTAAGTTATCCTCTTCTTTTCATTTCAAATCCTTTGAACTATTTGACCTGGTCATTGAAGTTGAACACAACATATCTTTTTTTCAACATTTGAGTCGAGTGTTCCTGAATATCAAGTTGTGTGGTTTTTTGTTTTTCTTTGGCAGCTGGAATCATCATGGCTTTGTATGGTCCATCAATTTCAAAGAAAATAGTCATTTCTTTTCTTGAGCCATACTTCCACTGTTATCCGTTTTAAAGCCATTGATACTGATCATTTGAGTACTTATCATAAATTAGGTGATTGAGGATATGACAAGGGTAAGAAAGTTTGAAACTTCTCCCAGATTTGAAGTTGATTTTCACATCTTCAGGGAAACCAGCAGGAAGGAGCATCCATATACCATCAGTGTCCAGTTCAAGAGGTTTTCCGATTTTTCCTTACACATAGTCTTTGCTGTTGCTAATTATGCTCGAACCAATATAGGTAACCATGGCGGCCATCTCCATGGAATACCATCTGGCTCCTTTCCTCATAACATAACCATAGAAACTGTTGAGAATAATTTTGTGAGCCAACTGCATTGACTCGTACAGACTCATCAAACTTTCAGCTTATTTGATTGCAGCTCCATCCTTTGATTTGCATCTCTCTTTGTAATTCTTCTACCATTGTTTTGCCAAACGTTTGTATTCGTATCTTCGATCTCTGAAGTCCCTTACTGTGTCGACGTAGAAGGAGTTTTCTCTCATGCAAACAACATCTGATCTCTCCTCAATTGTTTCGATATGAGTTCGCTTGTAGACCCTCTGAGAATAGGACTTTACCTCTGCCTTGATAGCTTTTTCAAGCTCTTGGCCTTAGTACTGCCCCTTGGCCGTAATATTTTATCTGATCTTGAGATATTCTCCTTCTTTGATGGGAAAAGTAGTTCCTCTCCATTCCCACTGCAATTATCTCTTGCATCGATTTTCAGGTTGGTTGAATAGACAGCCAGAACAGACCTGATCATTGACGATTGACACAGGCTGGAGACGATTCGTCAGAATGATGTTAGGATACATAGCTGCCACATCTATGTGATAAATGAGGGGATTTGTTTCAAATCTATGAGGATTTTTCACGTCTCTCAATTTTTCAAGTCTAGAAATAATCCCCTCCCTGACCTATGTAATATTCTCAATGGTTTCAAAATTTTATTGAGCCATCTCGATTCCAACAGCAAACTTAACAATTTCATCGACATTGTCGATCAGCTCTTGGAAAGCTCTGGGGTCTAAATTAAAGTCTGTGGTAAAGTCTGCTCTGTAAACACCGGTTCTCAGACATTCAACTTTACCTCCAGTGTAGGTTTCAGAATCAAGAAGTTTTCCTTGATAGTATTTGCTAGTGTCCTCAATTTTTTTGTTGGGGAAAATGATACAGCTTTCAAAGGCTGCAGCCATAAGCAAATTTTAGCACAGTGTACCACTGCCTTTCCTCAAGACTTCATCAGGGAACATAGGAATGATGCTGGCTAAGGCGAAAATGAAACCATGGATGTGTTTCATGTAGAGGAAGAAAGTTGCTACTGCATCTGAAATGGAGTATTCTGCCAATCTTTGAGTACTGTTCTTGGCCAGCCAAACCATTTATTAAGGATCAACTTCGATTGGATCGTAGTTTAGTTTAGCTTTTGTGACTGCCTTGAGACCCCTTGAACCTTGAGGCAGGAAAGCATCTCTTTCGACCCAGCAGAAACAGTCCAGATGAGAAATGTGGCTTCCATAGAACTATCCATCATGATTGGTTACCCCCATCTCAGCCGTAAATTTCAAGTAATTGAGCTCGAATCTTCTCTGAAGGAATGGGTAGTCGAATCGGTCGCCGTTATAACTTGTGATAATGTTTGGATTGTAACTTTGAATGAACGAGGCAAATCTTAAGAGAGTATCTTTTTCGGTTGCTTAATTGAAGACTGAAACATGGCACGAGAACTATGGTTTAGGCTCATACTCAAACTAGCGGACTTCCTCACCACAGAAGTTACAGTTGACGATGAGGAAAGCCTCTCCTTCATACATGAGTGATATCATAATCACCTCATCTTTCTCAGCATCTGGAAATTTGAGAGGATCTTTAGACGTTTCAATATCGTATGCTAGAATTTTCATTTCCGGCACAGCTCTTTGCCCTGGAAAAGGATCAATCTTAGTGACAAGTTTGTCTTCAACTTCCACCTGGAACCACTTTCCAGCTCTGATACCCATATCAATGCAAACTCTTGAATGAAAAGGAACATCGAATTATCTTATTCCGGTGATGAGATCTGTGACGTCTCTGAATTGCTGTTGCTTCATTGTGCCATAGAAGAGATGTTCATCTTAATTCTGCCTTTTCTTTTTTTTTTCAATCATACTTTTGAGAGGGCCTTTGGCATTTGTTAGGTCTTTGACCGTTCGGAAGTTTACTTTTAGGTACT
>Ga0100402_1003820_pt1 | contig 16234 bp, 11 predicted proteins | sample CryGeyme20150102_FD_80419 | JGI IMG/M metagenome (GOLD analysis project Ga0100402, IMG submission 80419) | Groundwater microbial communities from Crystal Geyser aquifers in Utah, USA - Crystal Geyser metaG 2015-0102 | ecosystem: Environmental > Aquatic > Deep subsurface > Groundwater | place...
TCCGATTTCTCCCGATGTGTTCCTGTTTCTGAGTGGGAGACGGGATGGGGCATTTCGGGTCATTCCGGTGACGTCGGATTCGGGTCTCCTTGTCTCACGTTCCCTTCGGCTGGCTCTGATCATAAAAAATTATGAAGATAAAAAAAATGCGAAATCTAAAATCAAAATCATTCTCCTGCTTCCTGTTTTTAATATATCTGATGCAAGCAGCAAACTGAATAGGACCCCATTCATCTCCCTTTAGAAGTAAGACTTATAGAATGAGCGATAGCTTACCACCTCCCAAAGCATTGAAGTTTTGTCAGCTTGCTGCTGCCGATGTTGAAGAGCCATCCGAGGACACAACAGCATCGTCGTCATCGATGACAACAACAATATCCATCTGCACGTACAACGTGTTGATTCAAGAATTTATCAGTCCAGATCGATATCCTACTGTGCAACATACGGATCTGGTATTTGATTATGACCGTCGTCGAAAGATGCTGATGCAGGATATTCAACAATTAAAATTTCACAACACGGACATTTTTTGTTTGGAAGAAATGAGTTTACAAACCTTTCAAGATATCAGAATGGTTCTCGGTAACGATGACGACGAATATGGTAGTCACTTGGTCAAACGACAGATAGACAAACCTTTGCACAATGCCATGTTTTACAACAAATCTAAATTGCAGCTAGAGCGTCACTATGATGTCAATCTTCACAAAGATTTGCGTTTGCTACCAGAAACGCTTCTTCGTTCGGAACATATTTGTTTGTTGCCTTTTCGAGATTTGGAATTTCATGCCATTTGCAATCATTTTACCATACGTGCATCGAATACGAGCAAGGGGAAAAACGAGCAAGACAAGAAGGAAAAAAGAAAACACCTTTTGGTCATGATGGCCCATTTACATCACAATCCATACCACGACGTAATCAAGTACGCACAAATGAGCTGTCTTATCAATGAACTAACACGAATTTCCAATGACCTGATCGAACAGCAGGGAATCCACCAAAAAGACATCTATACGGTCATTTGTGGTGACTTGAACGCACAACCTTCCAATCAAGTATATCATTTGATCATGAACGAGGAACCTACCGAACAATCGTTAGAGCAAGAAACTATGGTTCGACAGGAATGGCTCCAGCAACGGAAACAGTGGTTGCCACTGTACGAACAGATTTACGAACGAACCAATGTTTCATTTTTTTACAAACACATTGCTAGTGTCTATGGAATGTACCATACATTGAACGACGATAATACAGCTGCTGCTGCTGCTGCTGCTGCTGCTGGCGAACGAGGTCATCCCAAGTATACCAACCTGACAGATAGTTTTACCAATGCGATTGACTACATATTCTACGACAAGACGAAGCTGAAACCAACGCAATTGTTAGAGATCGATACGGAGCTATACGAAAAGGAAGATTTTTTACCAAACAGTCTTCATCCATCCGATCATGTGATTCTTTGGGCTAGATTGCAGTGTTTGTAAAGTGGAGACAGCGTAATGATCATTGTTTTTTGCAGCAAAATGTACAAAAACAGAGATAAACTTGACAACGATGTAAATTCAGACAGACTAGAGTCCCGATTTCGTTTCCATCATTATTACTATCATTATTATAATAATACAATGCTCGTTCTGCGGTACAGTAAGTACCCTAAGTACACGTTTGAGCCACTGTGCGCCTTAGTAAATAGTACCAACGAATGCGTGCCCACTTCCAAGTGACACCACAGCAACTAACGAACTCAAGACATAATGAGAGTGTTGATGATTGTCGACAAAGCATCACCCCTCCCGAGAACAAAGCCTTGTACGTGTGTTTGTTTAGTTAAGATATCTAAATCTGTCCTCTACCTAATCCATAGAAGTGGCAAGAGACCCTGTAGCAAGCGAAGGAACGACATTTCTTTCCAATCTATAAATTCCAATCCTTTATTCGGACTACTAGTAGAAGCTAGAAGCAGACTGAAAGGTCGTTTCAGTATCTTTTCCAACGGAATTTCAAAAGAAGTCTAGCTACGTACTAGTAGCTCTACGCTCTACCAACAACCTACGTTTTCCAAGCACACAGTTACTTTAGTTTACATATTATTATTATTATAACTAAGTATGGGAAATCAACCATCAGGACCTGGTGGACAAGGTGGCAGTACGGGAGCCGGCGGAGGACAAGGTCAACTTCATCCGGGTCATCCTGATCCTCGAGCTCAGGGAGGCGGGGGTGGCGCCAATCCTTACGGCCAATACCCAGGACAAGGTTATCCCGGTCAAGGACAAGGAGGATCTCAATCGGGTGGCACCGGTGGTGTAAGCCATAATTATCATGAAAGCACAGCTATGGAACAACCTCATCACGGCCAACAACAAGGCATACCTCATTCGACGAGTGATGCCTCTATGACTATGCTAGATTCCGACCAAGTCCCATCTCAACATCAACAGCATCCCACGGACCAGGCCACTATTGATTCCTTCTTAAATGATGATACAGTTCCTACAGTCTTCAGATGGGAACACGGCGGGAGACAGGTCTATATTACTGGAACCTTCAATGGCTGGAGCCGACAAATTCCGATGCACCGATCGGGTAACGACTTTACCTACATTCACAATTTGAAGCGAGGGAAGCACGCCTTCAAGTTTATCGTGGACGACGAATGGCGATTCGCACCCGATCAACCCACGGTCGCGGACATTGAAGGGCGGATCAACAACTTTATCGATGTGACCGATTTTAAGGCCTACACGGGAGATCGAGAATTCGAAAAGGAAAAGGCCGCCGCGGATTACGGAATTTCCAATATTGACACCGAGCCGCTTCCTGGCGGGAAGGATGGTAAGAATCCCTCCCCTGGAAAGATCAAGGCAGACGATAATGCTGCGGGATCGGGATCCAACAAGCCAGATCGGGATGGGGAAGTCTTTTCGAATACTATGCCCGACATGGACGATTATACCAAGGAACCGCCTCCGCTGCCACCCCATTTGCGCCACATTATCCTGAACAAGCCCCCGCAGCTTCAAGATACGGCGGCTCTTCCTGTTCCACAACACGTAGCTCTGAATCACTTGTACTGTACTGCGATCAAGGACAACATGATGGTTCTGGGTATTACCCAACGGTTCAAGACCAAGTTTGTTACATCGGTCTACTACTCTCCCTGCTCCAACAACTAACTTTTGTTGGCGTGAAAATATTAAGAAAATGTGTACGACGAAACCCAAAAGTAAACATAAGGAACGGGAGATTTAAAATTTGCTGTAGATCCTCCGATGCCGCAACAAAAATACAGCAGTTAAAGCATTATCTAGTACCCCCCCCCCCCCATATGAACATATTATTGGTCCATGTATTTCATGCGCTCTTTAAGGATATAGAGTACTCTATAGCATAGAAAAGAAATGATGAAGCAAATGTTTCTTAGTTGTACTGGACAACATGATGATCACCAGTTTCGACGAAAAAGAGAGAAGAACGACCTATCCAAGACATCCTATACAAATCCTTTCTACAGGACGATTCGAATGCTCTCTATTCGCGACTTACAGTGTTACCTAGACCTAGACCTGTTTTTATATAGAGTTATTTTCGTTGTAAGCTAGTATGAATTGTTAAAGAAGGCCGCCCGTCCACTACGATCGACTCCTAAAGTGATTCTTCACTCTTACCACCACCCAAAAAAAAAGCGTTCACCAATACTGCTTTCAAATAATTGTCCATTGTATAGTGTCTCCGTCAATCTTTTTCCACGAAAGGACCGACGTAAATTGCTCCGGTCTCATGTGTAATAATAATACTAAAAAAGGCAATTTAAGGCTTTACCTTCGTTGCTGCCGCTGCCAAATCCACTATTTTGAAGAATTTCCAAACTCATCATCACCAAATCCTCCAGAACTACCAAAGCCGCCGCCGCCGCCGTCTCCTCCGAAGCCACTACGGCCTCCTCCGAAACCACCACCGCCTCCTCCGAAACCACCACCGCCTCCTCCGAAACCACTATCAAAAGTTCGTCGGGGTGCACCTTGGACAAAGGACCCATCCGGACCAGTAACCTTTTCAGCCTTGACGCGGCCACTGGGATCTGTCTGAGTAGTGAACTCGACAGTTTCTCCCTCCTAATCACATGAAATAATTGTATTTAAATACAGATGTTATTAAGTATTCATGCTGAATTGAGGAATACACTATTTCGCACGTCACAGAACCAATCCAAGAGGGGAGGGTAAAACGGTAAAACAAGACAATTGCAGATGATAACACCATCCCATACAATGATCGACCAAAAATTAAACAAAAAAACTGGTACCACTGCGTGATCCTAACTAACTTACTCCTAGAGATCGAAAACCTTCGGCATGAATGGCCGACTGATGCACAAAAATATCGTCGTCACCATTATCGGGAACGATGAATCCAAACCCTTTTCTCGTGTCGAACCATTTGACAGTACCCGTTTGAGTGGAAAAGTAGTAAAAGCCACCACCAAGCTTGGGTTGTTGCTGGCTAACTACTCGCTGCATGGTAGATGTCAGGCGCAAGGCCTTGGAAGCTACGGAAGAAAACATGGTTGAGAAAAAAAAAATGGTATTGCGATTGGAAAAAAGTATGGAGAGGTGTTATACTAATTATTGGTAAGGCTGTGTCGTTCTTTGCTGAACAAAATCTTGTTTTTCTGTTTTGGGATTGCTGTGTGGTTAATAAATTTTCGCGCTACTACGGTGCGCAGCTATGTCCTTGAACGCACACTATATCTAACTATATCTTTAACCTTATCATCCTATTTTGGATCATAATATTATCATCATCTTTTCGCCTCCTTATTACTACATAATTACAGTAGACTAGAGTAGCTACTTGACTAGAGTAGACCTAGTAGGTCTAGTTAGTAGCAGACCTACTAGCAGCACAGCTAGTCTAGTAGCAGTGCGTAGTTACTAACATTCGTACTGTACCAGAGTGCTAGACTAAATAACTACTCGTAACCAACAGCAAGATACAAGAAAACTGAACAGATCCTACGACAGGCAAAGCATCCCAGGTATGATGAATGTGCCTTCCAAAATTCCCGAGCCAGAAAAGAATGAAGATTGGATGGCATTGTGCAACGATTCTCGTTGGAATCACCAAGAGTCGAAGGAAGACCTGTTCTTTGGGCAAAGCTGGAACGGATTCGACGGTGAAGAGTTACTTGCCAAAACGCTACAAGTAACACCCGCATCAAATGTTCCAGACATTCACAGGGGTGCCTTGGCCCCCAAATTTGTCTTTGAAAACGAAGCGTCGAACGAACCGGTCGACGATGACATGTCAGTTTACATGAAACGATTGATCTGTATTTTATGTGGTCGATTCGTTGTGATTTCCAGGCCGTCTGCCTCCGATTACGAGGACATCGAAAATAGCGATGGAGTTCCGCAGGACGGAGTGCGCTACTGGTGGCGCTACTGGGACAACGAGCGCAACATTTATCAAGTTAATTCTGAGAAGTTTCGCGATTCGGCCGGAACGGTTAGCGAGTTTGATGATGACATGCTATGCGGGGGATATGCATTCACTTCAAGAAATTTGCGAGAAGCCACCTATCTCCATGGTCGAGCGCCGGGTGACTTTGCGCCTGCCGGAAGTGATGAGATCCCTCCGTGGATGAGAGCAGCTGCTTCAATTACATACATGGGCAAGGAATGCACCGATTGCTCTGGGTTTTTTGATCATGCCTGGTCCTTCTGCCACCACGGAACGACACGCGTTCCACTTTGGGATGCCAGTTTGTTTCGGTTGGCGCAACTTGCAGGCGTTCCACCGATGCAGTTTTGCCGCAGTTGCGGTAATACACATGGAATCTTGAGATGTGCCAGATGCAGATTAGTATTGTATTGCAACAACCGCAAGTTCTGCCAAAAAGAAGACTGGCCTAAGCACAAAAAGGTCTGTAACTACTTCAAGACCGTCAAACTATAAGAAGTAGTATACCATACAGGCAGCCCAGCCCGTACGTGACATTTGCTTCATGAGTAACATAATATGACACCAGATCTCTTGAAGACGAAATGCTAGTACCGACAGAAGAAAATATAACAGCCAAAGCTAAACAGAAGCATCTCAGTCCATTTGTGTATTTCTTGATGACCTGAGCACAAATAGAGGTCTAGTAGGATTATTTGTCACTTTTAAATTCCGTTTCTTATTTTTATAAATCTGTACATTCAATAATTCCTTGAGATCTTCGTCAGACTCCCGTCTTTTCAAGACGACCCGAATCCAGTCTTTTCCCAAGGAAGAAAAGGATATGGCCAAGGAACGCTGTGTCCCGAGGAGACCGTTCTTGATTTGTCGTACCAGCAAGGAGGGGCGGCCACCTTTCCTTGCTTGTTGCAGCGCTATCTTCCTCACACGAGCTTCTGCTTCAGCTTACAGTGATATCCGCCACACTCCTGCTGCAAATGGAGACACCGGATTTAATGTCGAAATTCTCATAAGAAAAATGATTTTGAAGCAGTTTTTTCAGCGAGAGAACGTTAAGCCACCAACAATAGCTTCCCACAAAGAAGAAGAATGCGACTATTAAGTCCAACACGATTGACACTACCCAAAACCTGTTAGCCACGGCATGACGGACCATGTCGTTTGTGTCAAGATTTCTCCTCTGAATTGGGGAGATTATACTCCAATGCTACCAATCGCCACCAAACATAGGCCTTAGATGTATGGAAAATGAAGCTTTGCTTTCGTGCATTGCTTCTTTTGGCAATCTTGGTCGTGGTGGTCAGTCAGTCCGTCCCTATTCTACTCTTTATGGTTATGTCTGAAGGTCGCTCGATGATTGCCGTGCCAATTTAAAACCAGTCCAATCAGCATCTGCAACTCGTTTCCAGCCGATTTTGGATAATAGACCTTTGCTAGAATTGTTGCCATCCACTGTAAACGCAATCAGAGGAGGCATCGTATTTTTTCTGTTCCCGACATTAGACTTCTTAGTTCGTTCCTCGTGTCGCTCGCGTAGACTCTTTACTGCTGCTGTAAGTGCGTGAATACCGTATCCCTTGCGTCGATGCTTTTCTTCTGTCCAGAGCATTCCGAGTGTCCCATCCAGATAGCGACATACCCAGGCAACCAACTGACCGTCTATTTCCATACCAATGCACCCACCGTAGGTTGACTCGGCGACAGCAATCATGTCGTGGACCATGCATATGGAATCTTCGCTCCGATATTCCCAACGAGAATTTATGAATTCTGCATCGTCGGCACGGAGTGATCGAAGTATGACGTTTCCGGGCAAATCTACTTTGGCATTGTTAGCGCCCGGGTCATGATCAAGACCTGATTCCAGCATCCACATACCGCACGGGTTATCCCATGGAGCTTCGATTTTGTACTTTTCTTCAAATGCACTCTTCAAGGTCTCCCGTATGCGCCTGTCGACAGCACCAAAGGTGACGATGGCAGTCGGTGGTGAATTATCTGTCGTTTCAGATTGGTTCATGAACACGTGTTTGACAGCGGTCGTAGCAAGTTCCAATGCGGTCTCGCGCGTTTCAGCCTCGGAAGGATTCCGACTGAAAAGACTCATTCTTGCTCGCCCTAATTTGGACGTGTCAATGTGGGAGACACTCTGGATATCTGTTACATGGTCTGTCATCCAGATACCCTTGGAAGCAGTAGGCGACGTCAGTTTTTGTCGGAGGCAAACATTCCAGAGTGGGTTCGCATGGGCATTGAAGTCAATTCGCTCTAAAAGCTGGTCGGGACTTGCAGTTATTGCTCTTTCCATATTATTTCTCCTTTCACCTGGATACAATATACAATCCATTGGCCTGACTGAGATTTGCAGCAAACGCTGATCTAAAGGGTGGTGTTGGCTCTGGGTAGTGTGCTGATTGCTGATAGTTGGTCAACGTTAGCCAAGAGGCCAAGAGCCAAGACAAAAGTCAAAAGTGAACGATACAGGTGATACAGTCCGAATTCCGCATGAAGCTTTATTTTGCCATGTCTTGCACTTCATTTAAGCCTCCTACTAGACGAATAAGATCGGGGAGAGTAAGGATGACTAGATAAATTTCTCCAGATTTCTGCAGATTAAGGTACTACAGTCTACTTCTACTAGTAGAGTATTTTGCTGATGAACGAAGTTCTCCAGATTTCTCCTCTGATTTCTTTCCAGACATTTTCTCATGACACAAAAGCCTCATATGCAACTGTCGTTTCTCAAAAAGTGTTACCCCTAACCTCAGTGCACATTGACCTATGGAGCTTCGGGCCTTGAAAAACGAGGGAAGGTTGATGTAGTGAAGAGAAAGTAGTTTATTAGTGTGCATCATGATGTTTACATGGTTATAGCTAATGTGTATGTACAGTAACCAGGAAGGTCTCGCTAGCTTCTATGAAAAGGCCTTGGCGGTATCCTTTTTAGCTTGCTCGTTTCTCGTACGAGCCATGAATTTTTCGGCAAACATCACGGTTGCTGCATCACGCTTTCCAACTGGTACGTTCAAAGAAGGCAGTAGAGCTGGGTCTGAGCTCAGTTTTGCAGCTTCCTCTTTCGCCTTCAACAATTCTTCCCATCGACTGAATAACAGATTTGCAATGTGGTCACGCTCGTGTACAGAGCTTAGTAATTCGCTGCTCTCTTCATCACCTAGAGCTCGAGCTTGTACCATAAGCGTCGCAATCTCCTTGTTCCATCCACCCAACTGATTCCCGCACGCAATAGCAGCTGAATAGAGAAATGCGTCCACGGCAAGTTTTCGTTGTTGAATCGAATCAATCAAAAAGAGAAGATACTGGAATTGTTCTGGACTACGCTCTTTGTATTCCAATACCAGCCGGCCGTTTGAGGTTAACCCCATCGCGGAAACGAACTGTCGGAGCGTAGCCTTGGAAGGAATGTAACTCTTCGCCAAAAGCTCTGTGAACATTGTTCGGGCCATATCGTAATCGCCACCTTGCAGTGTAGTTGTGATGATGGTTTCATAGCCCTCCATGAGATGCTTCCCGGAAAGGATGCGATCACCACGCTTTTGCGTTGAGAGCAATTTAGCAGCCGCCAGCACGTCGCCAGATTTACAATAAGCCCTAATACCTTGTACCATGGCATACCCATCGGGATTGTCTATTCTTTTGTAAACCTGCGCCGCCAAATCGGGACGTTCACTGGCGAGACAGGCTCCCATCAGGGATGTCAAGGTTTTCAGATTTGGTTTGATGCCAAAAGCGCTCATTCGAGAAACCAAATCAAGAGCGCGTTCATGGTCACCAAGCATGGAGGCTGCAGTCACAGCTGTAGTGGACATGTAGAGATTTTCTGACAATCCGGACGTTTGTTTATTGTTGCACGCAGACTCAAAGAGCGCCAAACATGCTCCAGGTTTACCGGACTCCAGTAAGCCTTTCATCAAAATAACATACGTATTTGAGTCAGCTGCAATGCCCCGTGTTTCCATCTGCGTCACGACTCTCCGGGCCTCGGACATTTTTCCATCCTCACACAGGGATCTAATCATTGTATTAAACAGTACGACATCGCCTTCCACGCCCTGTTCTCTCATGTCATACAACAGCTCTTGCAAATCCCCGTCGTTCACACAAGCCTTTAATAGCGAAGTGTATGTGAACTTGTCGGGTCTCAAGCCTACGTGTTTCATATTAGCAAACATAGTAAATGCATCTTCGTATTTTCCTGCCAGCGTCAGGGCGCTGATGACAGCATTATAGGTCACGGCCGTTTTCTCGGGGTTGCGGCTCTTGTCTGGCTTCAAAACCAACGAAGGGTCACTCATGCTGTTAAAGAGTTGCATGACCAATTGCATACCATCTGCAGATTGAACCTTGGCGGCTGCCGAGATGGCGATGTTGTAACACCGCGTGTCAGGTACGATAACCCCGGCGTCTCCTGTTCCTGGCCAAGATGATGTTTCGAGCCCGCTCACTTTCTGGCCGCCTTTTCCTTCCATGGCTGCAATGACACGTCGCACAGATTTCAAGTCATGTTTCATGGCATGTGCTTTGAGAAGTGAACTAATCGTGTACACATTCAGAGCATCCAAGTTGGGCTTAATTTGATTGGTATCACCATTGTTTGCGGACGCTGATGGAGGCGGCAAGATGGATCCATTACCGTTCAACCCAACCGCGGCTTCAAACGCTTTGATAGCATCATTGGGCTGGTCGGATGACAAATAGGCATCCATGATCATGGAAAGAGTCATACTATCTAGAGATACCGAAGCCTTGGCAAGAGCTTCCGTAACTTTGTCGGCAACCAAAGCTGGCACACGAAACTTTTCATAGAATTGAGCTGTTCGCTGCGTGGACTTGGAACTGACTTTATCTTGGTCGTATCGTCGCAAGATATCTTGGCACCGTTTCAAAAGTTCCTTTTCGTCGTCTTTTGTTCCCGCAACTGCAACTTTTTGTTGCTGTTGTTGAAGTCCTGTAGCTGTTGCTTTCTTTTGGGGAATGGCACTTGCTTCGGCGGCTGCAGCCATGGTCTTTTTAAGAACAGCTTCGTCTCCAATATTGGCTTGTGGTCGCTCAAATTTGAGTGTCACCTTCTGTCCTGGCAATCGCGCGGTGCAGGCTGAAATTACACCTTCAACAGTGGAAACGGGCCACATCTGGGTCCCAAGGTTGGAGTCCACAGCAATGACACGATCCCCGATAAGGACGGCAGATTTTACCAGAGTAGGAGCATTGGCAGTAAAGCCAACGACTTCCACGTAACCGTCGTTCGTTTCTGTCGAATCATAATACGAAACGCAAACAGTTAGTAACAGCAATACAAAAGAGGTCATAAAAAATCCAATGCCTACCCGTCCAGAAAATCGTACCTCGTAAATTGAGTCCAATAGGCCGTGTCAGAGTCAGTTCATAGGTACTGACTGCCTCTTGCACATCGGTTCGAACAAATTCAAAGGTCGCCGATCCAGAAATCATTTTTCTCGAGGACAGTGCCGATTTGACTCCCTCGAGAGTCGTTTTGGGCCACATGGCATCACCGAACGTTGCAGCAGTCGACGCCAGGACATCTCCGGGCCGGATTCCAGCATTCCAAGCGGGGCCACCCTTTTCCACTCTCGAAACATAAACACCCGAAATGTTCGGTGCCAATCGTTCCTGCATGATCGCAACCGAAATGCTTTCCGGGTCCGACACGTGTTCAGCGTTGTCGTACATGCTGTTCCTGTGCGATGGATTTTCTTCCGATGCTAGGCTCTCAATTACCAGCGTATCCAGATTCAAGATTTGGCTAGAAATTTGCTGTCCCGTGTAAAATTGCCGTAGGGTCATTCCCATTATCGTCGAAGGCTGTGATACAGTTTCTTCTTCTTTTTGGATCAAAGGCAGTGTGACGCGAAAACTGCCCGATCGTTCCGTGACTTTGCGTCGTCGCTCTGCCAGCTCAATTTCTTCGGCATCATCGTCGGTTTGAACTGCATTCGTTACCAAATTGGCCAGATATGTTCTCGTAGTGTTATTATTATTGTTGTTGCTGTTGTCCATTTCACTGGCTGGAATGTAAGCCGATACGCCATGTCGAAAGATTTGTCGTTGTTGTTGCGCCGGCGATGGTGTACTAGTAATAGCTTGAGCACTTCTTAAATCGGCCGCCAGATTGTTGGAGGCTCTTTGAAAGGCATGCGTATTGGAAGGAGCCTGTGCTGTAAAAAGACAGGCAACAGCTATTGAATATCGCATTCTTCTTTTTCTCTCTCCTATTCTGTGTGTGTATTGTTTATTGCTGAGATAATTATGTTGTTGACTTTCTCGTCTGGTAATAATAGATCCAGCTACCTATATTGTATATGCTATAGCTGGGATAATCTAAATGATACGATTAAAATGGTATAAGAAGATACCCTGCGATGCCTTACGGGAGCTGTGACTCGACGAGACTGCTCGGAACTTTTTTTAAGTTGCCACTGATGACAGCAGTGAGTGATGAGGAGTGAGTTGGTTGCTGTGGAAATTGAGCTGTTGATGATGATGAGCAAGAGTTTTCAGCCTGCGAAGGCAACGCAATTCGTGATTACTCTTCAGTCGTCAACGTAGTTCAACTTTGGATTGATCCGCTCAGCTGGGGTTTTCCATGTGAGTGAGTCAGAACCCGGAATTACGACTGGAAATACCTCCAACCCTACTGTAGACGATTGAGAGAAAGCCCACCCGGAAGGAAACTGGACCACAGACAGCTTTCTCATCCAAAACTACGGCCATATTATACAGCTCCTCACGGGTTTGCTAGCACACCACTATAGCTCATCACCACGGGTGCAGCTGACAAAGTCGTGACAGGGACCTGCCACACTGGCTGCAAGCGCCACCATGTGATGGTGTCATATTATGAAGAAGGGAACATGCTCTAGAACACGCACGATAGTACAAATCTGCTTGATCGTGCGTCTTTCATATTCCTGCTGTTCTCAGCTAGCTAGTATTCCATTATTCAGTAGTGCCCTGCATGAGTTTTACTGTGCTATATTTCATCCATCAGATTTTCTAACGCGTATTCATACCTAGGAGGCAGATGATATTGAAAGTATTCAATGTCAACGTTGAGTCCTAACCACGAGAGTACCTCGGGATCACAAACTTCAAAGTCATACTCGCCACAAGGCTGCTCTTTCATCCAAATATTGACCGCTGCCGGTATGGACAAGACAGGAGCTCCCTCTTTTGGTTGGAGGCGCCGAGCCCCAACCTCGTGGACAGCCTCTATCATACCCTCTGGTGGCTTGGCGCGGGCCAACATAAGATTCATTTTCTCCCCTGTTGTCATTTCCGTTTGCATGTAGTCTTCAATGGCACGGACACAATGAAACATGTGCCGTACAGAGTCCACCGACAGAAACGGCACAATATCTTGTTCCAGAATATAATTTGTCGTGGTGTATACAGCTTCCGGAACGAGTGTCAATGGGGTGAACAATGGCGGACACGCAAAGGCAAAGACTCGTACGCGGTGGCCTTCGATCAGCTCTCTCTCGTTGCGTTGACACATCATATTGAGGACGCTGGCACATCCCGCTCCTAGACTGTGACCCGTCATGATCAACTCGTACCCATCGTTTTCTCGTAGCAGCCTCACAAGGGTCTCACCCGCGGCGGCCCAGATTCGCTCAGCCATGTTGTACATTTCCGTGTGGGCTTCTCCACCGTCAAAACAGGGACGTGAAAAGGCGGTAATGTCCACCACAATCTCTGACAACGTAAATGTTCCTCGAATGGAGAGAACCACTTTTCGATTGGCGTGCTCCACGGCCACAAAGTGGCGCAAGTGATTGTGATTCGTTTCATGGTCGTAGTCCACATCTAGCAAAACAATATCTTCTCCTGGTACGTTGATATGTTCACTAATACATTCTCTAGTTGTCCTATCTTCGGCCCTTTTCTTGGCCGCCTCCATCGGTTTGCCGATTTGAGCTGCAGCAATCATTTCCCTCCCATAGACAGCAGTGGCGTATCTCATGTATTTCAGTGCTTCTTGTGCCGTGGGCAAATCATTTATTCTGTAGCTTGTCACCCTTGACAGTTCCCGTCGATCATACCTTTGGTTTAACGCATTTTGAATTTGAGAAAGAACACCAAGCTTGGGCAGTAATTGGATACCGAGTGAACCTGATATTTCCATATCAATACCAGTGGTGTTGAGAAATTTGCGAAACGCGTCCACGGATGGCTTGAGCCTTTGGTAAGGCGATGCTTCTGTTGACGAAGATTCAGCAGAGTGTGCTTGTCGGGAGCTGGAAAGAAAACCCACCGTGGCTGTGGATAAGACGGCTCCAAGTCCTGGTTTCTCTTTGACGATGGCCTTGCCAGCTGGTTTTCGAGTGCTCAATACCATGCTTTAAAATTGTGCGAATCGATATAGCATGTGTTGCACAGACTCACTGCTACTGCTCGAACTTTAAAATTATGCGAACCGATATAGCATGTGTTGCACAGACTCACTGCTACTGCTCGAACCTTTTAGTGCTGCATGGATATGGGTTTCGACTTTGACCGTGTCAAAAGAAATACGAATAGCAGCAATGAAAAAAAAAATGGTGCGAGATGTGAACTGTCAACGATAGCAAGTCCAAATCGATTCGAGGTACAAAAATTCGTTCGGAGCTCTACTAAAAAATTGCTAATAAAATTGGAGGATGTAGACGCTCACATATCCTGTTTTGTTGCTAGCTCGTGCTCGTGCGTACTCTTCCATACTCAATCAGAACTCTAGCTAGTAGTAGAAACTACTGCTAGTAGACTAGCTAGTGCAGTAGATGGGAATAGAAAAATGTAGGAAGGTCAGAAGGTACTGTGGGACGTCAAGACGCAAGCATTAGTCTAGTAGTGAGAAAACAATACAGTAGCAACATTAGTTTAATGAGCTGTCTACGGCCCAACGGAAGTCTGGCTTGTTTCTGACAAGGATGCTGTGCTCGATCGCCGTTGTTGTTCCCCAGTGGATGCTTGTGGCTGATCCTTGGTCAACTCTGTTGCGACCTTTGGTTGCAGCACTGTTGGAACTGACAGATCGCTTGTATTGGGAAGGCAATCTAATGATCCTCCTGCTCCGAGAATGACCGCAGCATTAAATTCCTTCCAATTTTCTAGCATTAGAAGATGTCCCGCCTTGCTGATTTGATAGACAGAAACGTCCGGCGCTTCCTCGTCTCGTGCTCTCATCTCTTGGCACTTCTTCTGCACCGTCAGCCCGCCTTGCGAATCCATCCAATCCGACTGGCCAAACAGAAAGGCAATAGACTTGACCTTAAGGTGGGGAATGCGATATTCGGTGGGCCGTTTGGCGTAGGCGAACGGGTTCAATACAGCTTTCAGGCAGTGCTCGCCACTGCCGGGCAAAGCATTGTTGGCCACGAGATATTCGGCAATCGCTTCTTGCTCAATAGGATCGCTTATAGCAGGTAACCGGTTTTTTACGTAGTTGGCCGTCATGGACTCTCCCCACGAGGCCGGGATACTGCGATACACTTTGGCTGGATTGTGATAGTGAAAAATATTCTGAGCAAGGCTGGATATAACCCAAAATCTCCACGAGGCTTGTCGCATTGACTCTCGACGGGCTCTGGTATCCTCGGATTCCTCTGGAACACCAACCGGACTCAGTAGTATCAACCGTTCCACACGCTCCGGATACTTTTCGCAGTACGCAACGCTCATGTACCCGCCCATGGAATGACCAGCCAAAATCATCTTGTCGATACCATTGCGTTCTCTCCAGGCTTCCAAGGATTCTACAAAAAATTGTTCGGCAGCATCAACTTGAGCAAGCTCTTCTTGCCGAGGATCATTATTTTCTTTATTGGTGGCCTTTGTGGTGAGCAAATCAAATTCAGGTCGCGAGGACAATCCCCAACCAAGCATATCTAGAGAATGAATGGTATCAAAATAGTGAGATAGTCCCACCAAATTGCGATAAAAATAGGCTGCAGCATTCATGTAACCATGTAAAAGGACCAAGGGTACTTGGGTAGTGGTAGCTCTTTCCCCATTCTTTAGATGAGTATTTGCGTTGCTAGATTGTATACGAACGCTGTGAATCGACAAGTCTTGTTCATCTTCGTCTGTACCAAGCGGTCGGAGAGGAATGACTTGACGAGGAATAGGGGTATCTAAGGTTGTTATGTTGTATTCATACGCACTTCGGTCTCCAAATTCTCGTGCCAACGAAAGCAATTTAGTTTCAGCCTGTTTCATACGGTCCATTTTGGCGGCCACTTGAAGAGCACTCGTCCAAAACATCATAACATTACAGCTTGGCTGGTGTTGTTGCCGCGGAAGAGAGCGAGTGACGAACGTCCTTTTCTCTCGCTTTTGGGGGCTGATTGTGAAAATTTTGTGGCACGGTTAAATACCAAGAGTATGGTCTCCACTACAAATACTGGTAATCTGCAGAGGTAGACAGAGAAAAGTGCAGTGCAAAATGCATCACCTTGCCATCAGCAGGCTCACGAAAGAGTAAGAAGTTGCTGGTTGTTCGTTATGAGTCCGAATTTAGACTTATTAGTAGAGTTTATGTTAAGGACTGGTGAACGCCTGGACAGGAAACTTTTATTGTTCAGTGGGCTTCCACCAAAATGAACAGTTTAGCACTGTACTGCTAATAAAATATTAGTACTACTAATTCTGTACTAGGTACTAATAGAATAGTACTCTACTAGTCTACTAGTAGACACTAGATATGTATGGTATCTAAGTAACTCCTGATTTACTACTAATACCA
>Ga0100402_1003821_pt1 | contig 16233 bp, 14 predicted proteins | sample CryGeyme20150102_FD_80419 | JGI IMG/M metagenome (GOLD analysis project Ga0100402, IMG submission 80419) | Groundwater microbial communities from Crystal Geyser aquifers in Utah, USA - Crystal Geyser metaG 2015-0102 | ecosystem: Environmental > Aquatic > Deep subsurface > Groundwater | place...
AGAGCAACACCAGAGAAAATGTGGCCTTGTTGTTCATATTGCAGCACTGTGTTCGATATTCGATTGACCTGATCGAACTGAACGGAATATCTATTTATGTAGCATAGCAAGAGCAGTACCCACAGTGAGTTCTCACCTGCAAAAGCTTTTCATTTGAATACAGCGCAATAACAGTGGTACGAGAGAGACAGCAACCAATGCAGAGAAAGGGGAATGGGCACATATACCATTTGTGAGTACTGTTAGGACTGAATCTGATTATTTATGGCTAATCAATGAACTTAGAACTCTGAGACTGACCGCTAGATGTGATAGTTCGAGTATTTGTACGAGAACAGTCTGTTGTGGACTGCCCTTTTTTCAGATAATGTTACGTCATTCTTTTCTTTTTAAAATATATCCAGAAATGTAATGCTATCAATAGAAATAATATCAGTCCTCACAGCCCTTCTATTTGACTCTAAACAGTCTAAAGATGCTCTTAATCATGATACAAAGACTGATCATTGACCTTTTATATTGTCATACCTTTATTATTGATGTTTGAATCATATGCAGAACCTTAGATGATGAACCTTTAAAAAAATGAATATCCATTTTTGTTGTATGGGCTTTAATTATTTGATATTTATGAAGGAACTTTTGGGTCTAGATATCAATTCGATAGAAAATTTCTTCCTTGGATTCGCATTGCTCTTCCTTGCTCTTTACCTCCTGACTCTCCTCATTGAAAGTAAACAGCACTGGTTCTTCAGCAACAATTTGAGGGAGTGTCTCAAGATGGAGTAAAAATTTGAAAAGCTAACCAGCAGCCGAAGAGATATTTTGCACCATTACTACTGGGCTCGAAGTGAAGGGGACGATAAGAAGATGAGAGATATGAACAAGGACTTGGCTAGGATCGATATGAACATTTAAAAATTAAGAGGCTAGTATTATTCAAAGAAAGCAACTCTAACCAGAATCGTCAGAGCATTGATGTGATTGGTGTCGATAAATCAAGTAAATCATCAAAAATAAATCATTGAATAAGTTGACGTTTGTTCAGGTATTCGTCCTTTAGAGTCTGGTGAACCGCTATCAAAGTGGGAAACTCACAAATAGTCTGATTTACGAGGCATTCAGCAAGAGTCTTGGTTGGGCACAGTTCAAAAGTACTTTTGACTGGGCTCTTGTTTTCCTTCCTTTCTAAAAAGATGCTGAATTATTCTTTCTTTTTTGTGTTGATTCCCTTTTAAAGCAGATCGTGACAAAGATACTCCTATGGAATAATTTACTGAATAGTTGATGAGTCAGGAAGAGGAGAGCTCAGATAGCGACTGCATATTTATTTTTCTCCTCCTTGCCTCCAGAAGAGCACCTCAACAATCCAATAAAATGTTTTGGTTTTGACGAAGTAAAAAGAAATATTCTAACGATGCCTCTCAATGATAGCTGGAGCATGCATCAGGTTGATGTTGTACAATTTCTTTGCATTGATCCTCATGATCTTGAATCGCTTTGGTTCCAATCCAAAAGTTTATACTCCTGACAGATTGCGTTTTACCTTATCAGCATTAGCAAGCATGTCTTTCACAAAAATATAATCTTTTTGAACGTCCTTCTACTCTATATGTTTCTGATCAAGAGATGTGAAGGGATCAGCTACTCCTGTACAGTTTCCACCCTTTTTGTGCTTATTGAGACATGCAACTCCACAACTTTTCTTGCCGCACTTGGGACAGGTGTACTTCCTAAGAGCTAGTTAACACACTTAACACAATTCCTTTTTTCCTGCCATCTTCGGGATGATGTATTCACTTGACTGCTCCTTTTAACTCTCCTCAAGCTATCCTTATTCAATATCACTCATCAACAATTAATATAACTAGGCAGAGTATTATTTGAACAGCTTAATTTAAATATGAAGGCATACCTTGAAGGCGCAAATTTGTTTCGATAATAAAGGAGCAAATCCAAAATCAACAGATAAGCAGTCAAAAATAGGTAACCTTCGCCTAGCTTTGGAGGAGGGAAGGTCAGACTGACAGTCGAAGGAATGGGATAGTGTGGTACTGATCGCAGAAAGAAAAATCACCAAAGAGCTAAAACTGATGTCCTTTAAAGGAAAAGTTACAAATGTGATTCAACTCAGCCTCTGAACAAAACCCAGTCCAAAACAAGATTGAAAACAGAAATAAGTTCATACAATAGTCGCACAGTCAAATTGATTCATCAATAAAAAACTCAGAAAAAGGTCGATCTCGATGTGAATCCTCTGTGGGGTATAGTCAAAGAAAGATTGGCCAATGATTCTAAAACAAAAAGACAGATGAACTCAAGTCACCCAGTCGTTAAAAAATTACTTGAGCTGACTCAACAAGCCAAAAAAAAGGAATAGCCTTCCAAAATGAAAAATCCTTAAGAAGTACCAGTAAGGAAGCAACTTCATCGATCAATGGAAATTCATGTAAATAGCTTGAGGCATGAGATAGCAAAGGATGGAAGAAACGGAAGATAGCTTGGGATGTGCGAAGTTTTGCGATAGATGGTCAACTATGCTGAGAGGCTGTCATACAGTACATAGCATCGATAAAGCAGACTTCTGAATAAGGTGAAGGAACTTGAAGACAGGAATATTAGACTTATTACTCTAATGAACAAGCTCAAAAGATAAGGAGTAGATGTGGATTCTTTCTGGTGTAGTTATTCTGATATATGATATATTATAGACTCAGTTAAATCACTCTATAGTTTGACATCATTATATATATTACATCTCGCTGAAAAATGGCCTCTAACACTATCCCTCCACACATGCTTCAGCACCTGGAATACCTGCGAAACCTGCATCTATAAGGTCCGAGAATCGGGAATATTTTCCTTGAAGATACTGCCCTTCTCAGCTATCTCGAAAACACTCCTCTCCATACGAACAGCTCTTTCAAAACCGAGCTTGAAAGGTTAGGAGAAAGATTTGCTACAGTGTACCTTGATGCTGCCAGAAATGCCCAGGAGAATCATCCGAGATTGGAACAATTTGATTCATATGGTAGAAGGATCGATAAACTCCACTTATCAGAAGGATGGAAAAGACAAGCTCAGTTTGCAGCTGAAGATGGAATAGTGGCTATGGCATACGAAGAAGACAAACACAACTTGGGATAATATCAGCGATTCGGACAGCTGGTAGCCTTGTACATGTATCATCCATCTTCAGGGCTATACGGATGTCCTCTGGCTATGACTGATGGAGCAGCCTTCACCTTACGAAATAAAACAGACCCAGAACTCAAAGAGGCATTCACACGCCTAACATCAAGGGTTAATATGTGGACCAGTGGACAGTGGATGACTGAGAAAAAAGGAGGATCTGATGTTTCTAACACATAAACTTTGGCAGTCAAAACTGAGGAAGGGTCATACAGACTATATGGATACAAATGGTTCACAAGTGCAACTGATAGCAACATGTCCCTTACTTTGGGTAAGATGATTCCTGCTGATCGTCTTCCGACAGAATAAGAACTGGCCAAGACACAGGTTTCCATGTTTTATGTCCAAATGAGAAAGGAAACAGGTGAACTCAACAATATGGAAATAGTTCGATTAAAAGATAAGTTAGGAACTCAACAGTTGCCAACTGCCGAACTTCTCCTAAAGGGAACCGTGGCCAAGCTAGTAGGAAAACCTGAACAAGGAGTCAAGAATATTTCCAAAATGCTACTAGTAACAAGAATGTACAACTCAGCCACTGCGGTGGGCATCATGAGAAGAGTTATTGCTTTGGCTCGTGATTACTCTTCACGAAGAAAAATCGGCAAGAAATTATTATCTGAAATGCCTTTGCAAATGCGAGTTCTTTCTCATATGGATGTCACACATCGGGCTAATCTGATATTCTTCCTGTCTATTTCAATTCTGATGAGCAAATATCAAGCAGGAACTATCAAAGAAGATGATGACAATTTGCTGAGAATATTCACCCCACTCTTGAAGCTGTTCACTGGAAAGCAGGTATTGGAAGTGTGCACATAAGGTCTTTAATGTTTTGGAGGCATGGGGTTCATCTAAGGGACAATGATGCCTGCTATTCTCAGGGATGCCCAGGTACTTTCTATTTGGGAAGGAACCACAAATGTTCTCTGCCATGATTTTGTTCGCGCTCTACTTAAGCAATAGAAATCAATTCCTCCTCTTCAATCTTTGATCAAATTTTTCACCGGAGTGTTTGAAACTTTGGGTCGAGGAGAAGTCAAGAATAAACTTTTTACTGAGAGTAACAGATAACTTACAACAAGTTATGTGAACATTATCAAGGAGTTGGAAACTGCTAGCAAAAATAACTTCAAGGGTAAGTATGCTGAGCTGAGAACTCTGTGTTTTGGACTGTCAAGAGTATATATATCTGCTCTTCTTCAACTAAAAGCGCTCAGCAGTATGCGGCACATCGATATTGAAATCAGCAACAGATGGGCTAAGAGAGGGTTATACCTTCCTGAAAACTATGATCCCAAAGATGACAGGCAGCTTGGAATTGATCTTGACCCTATCAATCAGACTAGAGGCGTCGGATAACTGGACCCAAGAGGTAATCCTCGCGCTCGCTTTTGATTTGCAGTAAATACCGAATATTAAACACAGTAAGTGAGTCATGTTTTTTCGAAATCCATATTAATTATATTGCAAATGTAGCTATAAAAGCTTCCTTCTATTTGGGTCGAAAATCCGATCACAATTCCCTATGTTTCGAAAGGGGCCACTATTGATCGTTCTCGAAGATTTGAGTTCAACAGCATTTACTACAAAGATGATCCCACGAAACCTAAGAAGAAAATTGATGAGTTCATGTTCCCGATGAAACTACTCGATGACTTCAGGAAGAATATTAAAGAAGCAACTTCAAAAAGCAAAGATAGATTTACTCAAAGAAGAAGCTCTTCTTACGATTCCGAAGAAGGAGATAAATCTACTATTAGCATCAAGGCCAACAAAATCACCAATAAGCTCTATAGAAGGCCAACTCCACTCAAAGGATAAAGAGATATGTTTGGTGTGAGAGCCAGCATCCACTCTAAGGATTTTTAAGAAAAATGCAGAATACCTCTTTCCAATGGTTCAATAATCAGAAACAAATCGAATGAAAAACTATACATCACAGCTGCCCAGAGAATTAACTTGAGTCGGCCGATTAATTTCAATCCTGGTCCAGGGGCATACTTGAGAGAAAGCACAGACAATCTTGCTAAATACAGCTTGGGGTGTTCCACTCATTTGAATGAAAGTGTTTTAAAAAAGAAGGCGAGAGAGAAATTTCAACTGGGAACAATTTAGTTTCTACATAAAAATAGTCAATGATTCATCATGCTTCGGATTCATCAAGCTCATCAAATTCGTATTATTATTCAGCTTACTTATCCTCCTCAACTTTTTCCTCCTTTGCCTCCTCTTCATCTGGAGCTTCTGCATTATTTTCTTCTTATTTAGGTGCTGACTCTTCCTCTCCATCATTCTATTATTATTTTTTATCCTCATTAGCCTATTCTTTCTTATCTTCATTCTATTGCTATTCTTCTTAATGATCTTCTTCTATTTCCCCAGTTGCCTCAATTTCATTTCTTCCAGCAGCCTAGCCTTTCGTCAAAACATATAGAAACACTTGAGTTTGCCCTGCTTTTAGATCTTGAACTGGTATGACTTCAAGATTAAAAGGAGAAAATCGATTGCGATAGAAAAATCTTCTGCTTTTTTCTTTGCCATGAGAAAACGATAGCATTACTCCTCCTTCTTTGAGAACTCGATAACAATCTTTCATGACTCTCATCACACGAACGGGATAATCTTCGTAGCAAAAAAGACAATCGATTGTATTTTTTTCGATGACCACATCGAACGACTCATCTTCAAATGGCATAGTCTGGGTGATATCATGAACTTTATAACTGACTCCTTATTTTGCATTTTTGTTCTTGTGCTTGATAATTTCTTTGGAAAAGTCAAGACAAGTCACTGACTAGTGGTGTAGGGTCATAAGTTTTTAGGCGAGGTTAGATGATCCACAACCAAGTTAGAGAATCTTGCTGGGCTAGGGAAGATATTTTTGGATCAGTGAGATAATTTGGTTAGGAGTTGCTAGCCATTCATACCACTAGCACACGTTTTGTTTGTATCTCGTTTACCACAAGGACATTTCCTGGTAGTTAGTTTTCTTTGACATAATTTAAATAACGAGCCATTCATTCATAAGAATCCATTTGGATATAAATGCTTATAGCTTATTGCAATGATTACCAGTGATAGCTGATCATCGAAGGTTAATTATAAAAATTATCTTTAAAATGGAAAAATAGACTCGAGTTCCTCTGAGAGTTTACAAAACAGGTGAGCTCATCATCAACACCGATCAGTTGCCAGTCCCCTAATAATTGCGGACCTCAACTGACCTCTTTTGTACAATCATCACTAGTCTTTTCGCTATAGCCATGCTCATCACAGCTGCTGTTTCCTTCAACCTTGCCCAGCTTGCCAAAATGACTTATCCAACAGACTCTTCAGGCAGACATTGTACACTCGATAATCCCAACTACAACTACCTTTACTTTCCATCACCAAACAACCCAAACAATCGTATCTGCCTGAACTCCTGTCCCTCTTCGACTGTCAGTACTCTCAACTGCTGGCCCACTGCCAATATTTCATGCGCTGCTAACTCTAATCCTCAGTTTCAAGTTGTTGTCTATCCAACCTATGCCTCACAAACATCACTGGGTCTTTACTGTCTGCCTACTGACCCAACTCTCAAGTCTAAAATACTGGTGGGAGCTGGACTTGAGACGATGTTCAACTTTGTGGCAGCTTATGAATCGATGGGTGTAGCTCTTCTCTATGGTCTAGGACTTGGTCTACTATGCATTTTACTATTCAGTTGCATGCCTCAAGCCATGGCTTACATCAGTGTGATCTTGGGAGGAATCAGTTGTGTTGTCTTAGCCATTTTACTATTTGTCAACTTACTTCAAAACAATAGTCTACCTCCTGGATACACAGTTCTGGTGTATATCTTTGTTGTAGTATTGGTACTGGTTGGTGTCCTTCTCGTACTAGGTCTGATAGGTCATCGTCAATAGATTGAGCTGTCAATCGGATACATGAGAGAAGCAGCTACTTGCCTTTGGGAATCACCCTCAATGATTCTCATTAGCTTTATTTTTGTTGCCTTGCTGGTAGGCCTTGTGGCTTTGTGCATTTTTCAAGTATTGGGATACTGGTCAGGTTCTCAAATGGTATTTCATCCAAATCAGGTCTACTATCGACCTCAGAGTTCCTTTTCCACTATCATGACGATACTTTGCTCGATTGAGTTCATATGGGGTCTTTGCTTCCTCAAATAAGCATGTAATTTTTATGATATTTAGTTAATTTTTTAGTCTCAGGAATGGCATGTAACTGGCATTTTTAGGAGCAGCTCAGCTTTAAGGCTCCTCTCAGCAAAATGTTCAAGTTTCACTGGGGTAGTGTAGCTGCAGGAGCCTTTCTCCTTAATATTTTTTATCCAGTCGATCTTATCTATGACATTCTGAAGCCTAATCCTCATGCCACAAGCTCAGCCTGTTTCAACTGCCTTTGCTGTTGTTGTGAACGGGTTCTTGATTTGGCTCGCACTGAATCCATGACTCTGATCAATATTGTTGGAGCTCCATATTGCAATTCCTCTCGTCTTTGTTAACAGATAGTCTATTACAGCAGCTATACATCAGGAGGAGAATCAGCTAACAGGGTACCGTCAATATTATTTAGTTTGTGAGAATCGGATAGCATGTTCTTTTTTCTTCTTTGGCAGTGCTTGGAGGTTGGTTGTTCATGAATAGTCATGGACAGTCCAGCATGTTAGCTATTACAACAGCATTTGTCCTTAATCTTTTCATGCTCACCTTCTTCGTCTGCCTGCTCAACGACATGGCTGAAGCTTTACTATTTTGTGACTTAGTTGATAATTGTGTGGATGGAGTATCTCAGATTGATGACAGAAATGCCAAATTGGCGAAGGAGCTATTTCCTGAAGGTTACGAAGTCATCAGGACAAGTTCATGATATATAAGGGATAGTGTAGACTACATTGAGATCATAGGAATATCTTATTTCTTCTTGCCAAGTCCGTTTTTTATGCTGAACCAAACTGAGTCCTTATGTTTTTGGAAGTTGTTACTTTCACATCCTTTTAATTGTAGTCATCAAAATACTCCATTCTTGGATCAGTCTTTCTGGGAGGAGTATCAACATCTTTAGCCTGTGCATTGTGGGATCCAATTTTGTATTTATTGACTGAACCACTTTCTGACTTCATCTTTCTATTCTTTATTCTTTCTTCAAGATTTTTTTATTGGCTGATGATATTCTTCCTGAGATTGTTGTTTAAATTCTTGACCTGAATTTATGCCTTCTTGAGAATTTATTGAACTTTGCTATTGTCAGTTTTATTGAAATATATCTGCGCCTCATACTGATACTTCCTTTTATCGAGTTATGCTCTTTCACATTACTACAAGGTCATTTTGGAGACCGGTTTTCCAGAAGCCATATGCATTTGCTCAATAATATGCTTTTTCATCATAAGGGAGTGAATCTTCCTTTTGAAATAATCGTATCGAGTGTCAGCTGAACTTTCAAGAACTTAGACTGCTAGCTGAGTGAGATTAAGTGTACCATGTATAATTGAATGAGCTTTGAAATCTCTTCGATTGTGGGCTTGCGAGAATACTCGTCATCTTCCACGATAATCTATAGGAGAAGCACTTCATATGCATAATTGGGCATTGATTCTTAAAGTTTCGCACGGCTGTATCACATATAAACTACAATCGTTCGTTTTAGAGAGCGTTGGCTGTCGATCTATTGATCATCATATGGGAGTATTATATTTATATAATCTGACCTCCAGTGCCTTGATTATTATAATTGGAGTATGTAGTTACCTATTGAGGAGCCTGTACCCATGGAGGTCATCTTTGAAGATGAAGCGACATAATTGGACAAATACGATCAGGATGATCTCTCGAGAGTGTCTAAAACGGCCAAAAAGACATACGAAGAGGTTCAAATGGATACAGACAAATAGCTTAATTTTCAGGAAAAGCTCCACCTTGATGTTCAAGTCGAAAGAGCTCGGGATTTGATCTTTCAGTGCAACCTTGAACTGGCAGACTTCATGTCGGTCATTGCCAACGATAATCACTTGGAAGGCCTTGACAACAAAAAAGATGCTTAAGAGCCTTCTGAAAGTCCAACTTTGCTATCAAAGGCATCATCAGATCCCGGTGTATGGTACAAATTGCTCATAACAACTTTATAGAACTTCAAGAAGACTTTCACTCTACGGTAGGTACAACTCACGATGATCTTGTTCATCATATAGCATCGGAATGGCAAAAACTTCAAGTAGCTCTATCTAAAAAATTACGGAATGCTTCCGTCTTACATAGTGCCAGTTGAACTGACTTCATCTCCTATCAACATCTTCATACTTGATGATCTTTTTCGCAAAGAAGCAGAATATCTTAAAATATATCTAGAGTAAATCTTGCTCCTTAAAAAGCATAGCACCTATGAAAAAGTTGAGTAAATCAATCAAATTGTGGGTCGAATGAAAGTATCGGTATGTATTGCATTACGAAGCACTCTAAAATAAAGACTATTGGAGAAATATTTCCTTGGGCTTGCATCAAAGATAAAGGAGATCTGTTTTCACAACCGCCTATCGACGAAAGGTGGCAGAGACTCACATCAACAGGTGAAATAAAATATATTTCGCTTGCTGATCACCACACCCTTGCTTAGTCCTTCTCATCTCTCAAGGATAACGTAACTCAAGTGATATCTAGTTAACGATGGTTAATGCTGCCATGAGTGTTCTAGACAAAAACAAGAAGCACCTGAGCAAGCCTCTGACTGAAAGCATGTCTTATATTATGAAGACAGCATATCAGGTTATAAAAGTGGGCCTGATAAAGTCAGAAGCTGTGAAATAAGCCTCAATCATGATGGCAGAGCCTGAGGAAAAACTAGCTAAATAGATTTGGAATTTGCCCTAAAACAAGAGATTCAAAATGTTCATCTAGCTTTCGCTACCGTCAATCGAATACTCTGAGATATTTTATCTTCCTCGAGTGCTGAAATAATATTTTACGGAAAGATATAAGAACAAGAAAGATATGGAAATGCCTAAAATGTACGTTGAAAATAGAAAGACATACTTATAAAAAATGAAGCAAAAACAGTCCTATGACTAAACCATCAGAATCAGAATCAACTGTCCGTATCAACTAAAAGTTCGGGAAGACACAACCAACGTCTAATAATAAGAAGCAAACAAACAAAGTAGCACCCAAGGGACTTATCAGTATCTGATGAAAAATTTTGGTATTGGTAGCTTCTTTCAGAAAAAATAAAAGGCTCCTCCCAAGGCCGTAATCTTCCATATTCACGGAGGAGGCTTCATCAGTATGAGCTCGTTCATTCATCAAATCTATACAAGACCTTGGGCATCTAAACTACAAGTGCCGATTGTTTCTGTTGACTATGGAAAAGCACCTGAAAAACCTTTTCCTCATGGATTATACGATTGTCTCTAAGCCTACATGTGGACTCTCCTAGTTTTCAGGCAAATTTATGATATGAACCCTGAACAAATTATTATTGTTGGAGACTCAGCTGGAGGAAATCTCACAGCCGCTCTATGTACTTTGTTGATAGAATGGGATTTGCCTAGACCATCAGGTTTAGTGCTCGTTTATCCAGCTTTAAACCTGAATTTCAATACATATACTCCTAGCTTACTGACAGCCTTGAATGACATGATTCTCCCTCATACTTTCTTAAAGTTGTGCCTCAAAGCATACATCAAAGATGCACAATATGATCCTGAAGAAGACCCCTTCATCAGCCCTATCCTGACATCATCTGAAGTGCTGTAAAAATATCCAAAAACCGAAATTCTCGTTGGCAATAAAGATCCTTTTCATGACGACTGCTGCCGATTTCTTGAGGCTTTAAAGTAATTGTTGTTGGATGTAGTGTGGCCAAAAAAGATAATGCCAAACTAATAGTTTTCTAGGAGTTCCCCCATGGATTTTTACAGTTCGATTTAAAGTTGTTCCCTAATCAATATGCTCGGGAGGCGACAAAGCATGTAGAATAAGCTATTGGATTTTTATTGGCCAAGTGATATGTATTATTTATAGTAGTCATTCAAAAAGATTTTTTTCTTGTCAGCTCGGGCCAAAATGTCATTTTCGATATTTGATACATTTTAAAATAATTTCTTCAGCATAGAAAATGTTACTTCTAAACAGCTCTGACACTGCCAACCTTAAAGTAGTCATTTTGCTATTCAGAAAATACTTCCCAAAGGAACATGCCTGGTCAATTAACTTAAAAAGTACTAGTACATTCACAAATTTGTGAGTGATCCGCTGGCTTACAAATTTATTCTTCCCATGCAAGCTTAGTTTTCTTCCTTCGTAGTGATCAGAAAATAATCTGAAAATAATCCTATTTTTCAGATGTACTATCATCCTTTAAGAAAATTTATGCTCTCTGCTCAACAACAGTCAATAAGCATCGGATGCAATTACGTCATTAGTAAATCCCTAACTCCTTCGAAAGGAGAAAACTTCATTGGAAAGTTGAGAGGAAATTTCCAAGCTGATTAGTTTCAGCTGTACGATAACGGAGATAATCCTGAAAGAGTGAAGACCCGCCCTAGAAAGCACTTGGCTTATATTAAAAAATAGCAACAGTCCATTTTTTCCAACAATCAGAAGGAAGCAAAAATTACAATGGTCGTCCCTAAACCTGAGGAATCTTCTGCCTATATTGGAAAGGTTAGTCAATATGAGCCCAGTTGTTTTGTTTGCTCTGATAAAACATCGAATCCTTTGGCAAAAGAATCCTTGATAAAAGACGTTAACACCGAAACAATGAGACTTAAAGAAGGAGATCCTTCTATTAAATACCTCAGGACAATGACTCTCTTTTCAAGCATCAACACTGAAGGATTAGTTATAAGGCAAAAGACAAAGACCTATTTCGAGATGGAGATCGGTTGCCCCCTGACAATCCTGCAAGGGATGGGTTATCTGTTGGCTGCAGTTGAGGCCTTATCGTTATGAATGGATTGATTATGATGGTGCTATTAGATATGACAGCCGATATAAGGTTCATTTTGTTTTAGTATATTATTTTCAACAACAGAACGAGATGGGAAAGAAAAGCAGAAACCCTAAGAAATAACAACAACGGCAGCATCAGAACAGCACCTTCAAACCTAAAATTGCTAAACCAATCTCAGACAAAAAGAATAAGAAAGCTAAGTCAGAAGAGACTGGCCCCAAGATGGCCAACTTATTCCAAATCATCCCCGAAAATGACGATTTCGCAGCTCTGGGATATGAGGATTAAGAAGAACAGGTGGAGATTGAGGAGGAAGAAGGACCTGAGCAATTCGGAGGGGAATAATAATCTGAGAGCTACTAAGCACATTTCGAGCAAGAACAAAAAATGCAAAATGGGTAAGAGTAATTGGAAGGTGAATAAGATGAATTCGAAGAAGAATAATTTGGGGAAGGAGATGAAGATTAAGACATGGAGAATGGAGATCATGAGGAATAGTACGAAGAGTAAATTGCTGGTTAAGAAGGATAGGAAGGAGAGGAGGATGGTGATTATGATGATGCAGACTGCGATGCTCCTCCACTAGAAGAAGAGGAGGGAAAGTAGCCAGTCGATGCTAGCGTCTTGTCTCTTCAGATTCAGGAAACAATCGGTGTGCTGATGAACATGGAAAGATTAGGCGAAGGCAAACCCAGAAAACACTTTGTTGATCAACTCAAGCAGCTCTTCCATCAGTACTATGGGTACAATTTCTAGCTCCTTGATCATTTCTTAGCATTCCTCAACCCTGCCGAGCTTATGCAGCTCTTTGAAGCCAACGAAACTCAAAGACCTCTCACTATCAGAACCAACACTCTCAAGACCAGAAGAAAAGAGCTTGCTCAAAATTTGATCCAAAGAGGAGTTAACTTGGATCCTTTGGCCTAATGGAGCAAAGTTGGTATCAAGATATATGAGTCAAAGGTTCCTATTGGTGCCACACCTGAATATCTTGCAGGTCACTATATGCTCCAGAGTGCTTCCTCTTTGCTACCTGTCCTGGCTCTGGATCCTCAGCCTGGGGAAAAAATATTGGACATGGCCTCTGCTCCAGGAGGGAAAACTACCTACATCGCTCAGCTGATGAAAAATACAGGCTGTATCTTTGCCAATGACTTGAAGAAAGAGAGATTAAAAGCTTTACAGTTCAACTTGTACCGCTTGGGAGTCACCAACACCACAGTTACTTGTCGAGATGGTCGCAAATATTCCAAAATATTCCCCAATTCATTTGATCGTGTACTATTAGACGCTCCTTGCACAGGTCTCGGCATCATCTCGAAAGACCCCTCCATCAAAGCTAATAGACTACTGTTGGATATATACAAGAACTCACATATCCAAAAAGAGCTTTTACTATCAGCAATTGACAGCACAAGGGTAGGTGGAGTCATAGTTTACTCAACCTGCTCGGTCTCTCCTCTTGAGAACTAAGAAGTAGTCAACTATGTTTTGAAGAAACGATTCGTAAAGGTTGTGGACATAGAAGTTGAAGTAGGAGAGGAAGGCTTGAGCAAATTTGTTGAGAAGAGATATGGAAATGAGTTGAAGAAGACAAGAAGAATTTACCCTCATGTTCATAACATGGACGGGTTTTATGTAGCCAAGTTGGTAAAGGTGGCCAAGGGAAAACGAGTAAGTCAGACAGGATAAGAAGAACAAGGTCCTTAGTGAGAACTTGGTGATTTTATTACTCATTATGCATATTATTTAGACCGCTATGCCTAAAAAAGTCAAGGAAATCTTACCGGCACCCGAGCCTCCCAAAATTCCCAAGAAGAAAGGAAGGCCAAGAAAACATCCTCTTTCGGTAGAGGTAGAGCTAAGTTCGGTCACAAAGGAGGATGACATGATCATTGGGAAGTACCTGAGACAGGCGATGACGGGGCGACGCATAGAGACCTGGCTGTAGTTGTATGAACAACGGGGGCAGTTGGTGAAATACATAATAGACTCATATCGGTTTGGAGAGCTAGGCTAGTTGACGAAGGAGCCTGAGAAGGGCTACTTGGAGGACAAGATAGTTAAATGTTTTCGTGATATGCATTGAATTCTTAACTGACATCAAAATGGACACACCAGACCTCGAAAAAAAACCAGGTTATAATTTTTTCTTATATTCTAAAATAGGAGGGATCTGTTCTTTTAATTTAAATTACATACCCCACTACACAAAGAGCCATCACCCAATATTCTCCAACAGTTATCTTGATATTTTAAAATATTCATTTAGAGGCTGACTGCTCTAAAGTGTAAAATAGCAACTGATTTGAACTATTGAAAGGCAGTCAAATATCTTTATCAAATCGGTTCATTGGAATTTCACAACAAAATATATTAGCAATCATCAGAGCGACTCGATTAGTTATACTCTTGCCTATATTCTCTCCTGGTTTTGATGCCTCCCCACTCGATTTAGTTTGAGTTCACCACTGTGGAGCTGCATACTTTCTCGATTGATTCTTAGCAAAATAGGAGGAAGTTTTATTGCCTTGTTGCTCCCTACTCGCTTCAGTTTTGGGGTCTCGCTACAGTAACTTGCCTTTTTGATCATGTCGCTTTGATTGAAAGTGAAAAGCATGTTATCTCTAGGTCTTGCTCCCTCAATCGACTTAACCTCTCTCGGCTTGGGGGCTGCTGACATTGGTTCATACTTCTTGATGCTTGACTTAGATGGAGTGAAAAAATCGGAGGGGAGTTTCCTGCTGGCAAGGACTCTAGTTCCTGCCGAATTACTTCTCTCGATTGTATTCCTTCGGAACATTAGAATATTATAAATTTCTACACTTATGAATGATTCTATTAATGCTGAAGGCCGATGGGCCTGACCGAGAAAGGTTCAAGGAGGAATTGTGAGAGCGAGAAGGAGGAATTGAACCATTGGCTATGCTGTCCAAAATTAAATCTTTTATAAATTGTTTTTCAGAGAATTAATCGCATATGAAGTCGCATGATAAGCTACTTACAAACACAACAAATCGACTAAGCTGGTCGCATGAGGAAAATCGTGATTTGTTATCCAAATCAAATAACCACATCCTCATGCCTACCCCTATCCATCATTCCAAACACCTACCCTTCTTGGCTAACAGACAGGCCTTCCTTGAGCAGCAGATTAGGTAAGCCAAATAAGAGCATCGCATAATGTTGGAAATGTTCGAGTAAATTGGAAAAATTGAAAAAGGAGAGACCAAGTACACCAAAAAATTGCACAGGAGATGCAACAAAGACATTCTCCAGAAAATGCCTTGCCCCTATACTAACTGCAATCGGTTCTACAGTACCTAAGACACTCTGAGCCGGCACGTCAAGCTCAAACACAAGATCGTTAAACACGAAGCACCATAACCCTACTGTGACCTACCGCCTTGGCCGAACCTCTCTGAGGATGAGGAAAGTGAAAAGCCTCCCGACAAGAACTCTGCGTCAACTCCTACCCAACCAAAGACATCCGATCAGCAGTGATCCTCCCCGTAAACCCATTAAATAAAATCAGCTAATATTATTGATCACCAGTTAAGAAGCTTCTATTTAGGATGAGACTTTTTGTTTGTTTCTGGATTATTACATTGAGAAAGAGAAAAGTAAATAGCATAGGATATTAAAAAACTCATTTTCTATATCAATATATATCTCTTTTCATTGAATAGAGATCAGGTACTTCCCAATCAACTATCTTTTACATAAGTTGATTGTTTTTTTTTTTCTTTTCTGATGTTTCATCCAAATTGAGTGATGGTCTTCATAACTTCAGATGTCATCTGTGATTTCCTGGATATCATGTCGCTTGCTAATGCTAAAAGTGGCTCCATTGATAAGATTCAATGAGAAGCTTCTTGGAAAAATTTCCCACGGATTGAAAAACATTTTAATCCGTTTTTGGACTCCTTTTGATAAACTCCATTAACTTTTATTCGCAACGGGAAGACTCCACCAAGACTCCTGCATAACGAGTCTCCATAAATTTCTGATTAACTTCAATCTGAATTATCTTCATAAGGGAATTCCATTTCCATCATCCTCAAGAGTCCGAGGAACCGTGTCTAT
>Ga0100402_1003825_pt1 | contig 16222 bp, 11 predicted proteins | sample CryGeyme20150102_FD_80419 | JGI IMG/M metagenome (GOLD analysis project Ga0100402, IMG submission 80419) | Groundwater microbial communities from Crystal Geyser aquifers in Utah, USA - Crystal Geyser metaG 2015-0102 | ecosystem: Environmental > Aquatic > Deep subsurface > Groundwater | place...
CAAAAAATGCGCGGGCAGGCATGGGGGTTTGGATGTCGCCATGGGGCGGCTACGATCCTGAAAAGTCCGCACGTCTCGCTTACGGCCGCGCCCACGGCTATGAAACCAACGCCCGCGGATTTTCCATGGCCGGAGAAAAATATGCCACAGCATTCCGCGACCGTTGCTTCGCGATGATGGACGACTGCGGTGTGAATTTCTTCAAATTCGACGGCATGGGCAGCGGCAACATGGTGAGCGGTGCCAGTGCCGAAGCCGCCGCCGACATCGATGCCGTGCTCGACCTGACGACCCAACTGCGGCAGAAAAACCCGGAGGTTTTCATCAGCGCGACCATCGGCACCTGGCCGTCGCCGTTCTGGCTGATGTATGTCGATTCGATCTGGAGGCAGGCGGCCGACACCGGATTCGCCGGCCCGGGCAACGACCGCGAACGCTGGATCACTTACCGCGACACCCATACCTACCGCAACATCGTCAGCCGCGCGCCCTGCTATCCCATCAACAGTCTGATGACTGGCGGCATCGTTATCGGCGAACGCGAGGACCCCGCGCGCATGCCGCTCGATGAAACCTCCGTGCGCAATGAAATCCGGGCAATGATCGGATCCGGCACCTGTCTGCAAGAACTCTACATCGCCCCTCACCTGCTCACCCCGCCGATGTGGGATGCCTTGGCAGAATCCATCACCTGGCTGCGCGTCCGCCGCACCGCCTTCGCCGACATCCAATGGATCGGCGGAAATCCCGGGAATCAGGAGATTTACGGCTGGGCGGGGTGGGATGGTGGCACCGGCGTCCTCACCCTGCGCAACCCCGCGGACAAGCCGCAAACTTTCACCGGCAGCGTCATCGATGTCCTCCGTATCCCGCCCGACCAGGCAAAACCCGCCTACCACCTCTGCTCGCCCTATCCCGACCAGCGTCTGACCGAGATCCATTGGCAACAAACCACTCCACTTCATATCCATCTCCAACCTTTTGAGGTGCTCAGTTTCGAGATCACCTCACCATAACCGCCGCGTTGCCTTTGTGCCGATCCAACGTCGCCCTCACTGCCCCAATACCAGCGGCCGTGTCGGCACCGGACCGATGGTTCCGCCTTGCACGAATTTCGCAGGAACCGCCGTGTTGCGCAAATCCTCCCGCCCGCGGGCGATGTTGTCCACCCAACGCAACGCACGCTTCACTACGCGGTTACTGTCCCAGCTGATATGCGAAACCGTCGGTTGGCACCAGGCAAAAACCGGATCCGGATCGAGACAAACCGTGGAAATATCCCGCGGTGCAACGATGCCACGGACTGCCAGGTGCTTCTCGGCGGCAATAAAAAGCGCCGGATACGGGCACAACAATGCGGTGGGCGGGGAAACGCGCAAAAGCGAATCCAGTCCGGCGTGGAACTCCTCCATCGTATTCCCCCAGTTCGGCAGGTTGTAGGAACCCGTTGCAACCCCTTGCGCCACGAGTTCGTCGAGAAACACATTCTCCACAAATCCCGGGTGCGGCTTGCGGCGCTCTTCGCGGCACAACATCACAATCCGCCGGTGCCCCAGTCCAACCAAGTGCCTCACCACCTCAGCCACCACCGCCGATTTTCCCGGTCCGGTACCAGCCATCGGAGCCTGCTTGAGCCGTCCGAATAATGCAAACACGGGAACCTTCTGATGGCTGAACCAGGTCAGAACCTCGCGCGACGCACTCACCACCACCCAGGCATCTGCCCGCGTTTGTCTGACATAATGCTCCACCCGCTTCGTGTCCATCCCGAGATCATGAAGGCTTTTCTCTGCGAACACCGCATCATGACCCGCCTCCAGCAGTTGATGTCGGAGATCGACGAGGTAATCAATTTTGCGGCTTGATTTTTCATAAAGAAGAATGCGCACACGCAGAGCGGATGGTTGCAGTTCGGCTTTCAAGGTAATCTCGCGCTGGCGTCCCGCGCCCTGCCGTTGCAGCAGACCCTCTTTTTCAAGCATCTCCAGCGCTCCCTGCACCGTGCGCGGACTCGCCCCCAGTTCTGATGCCAACAGGTCACGCCCCGGCATCCACTTCTGCCAGCGTCCGCAATGAAGTTCTTTACGCAGATGGTTTGCCACTTGCTCGGTGACCGAATAGGTTTTGAGGGTGCTCATGTCTGGAATGCTATCCTTAGTAAATTGATACAGGTGTCAAGTTTATCGAATGGCGGATTGAATTTGATCGCTTCCCCGCTCAAGGTTCCCTGTTATGCTAGCCAACCACCGATTTCCTCTACGCCTACATCGAGGGCGACCGCGTGTCGAATCCACCAAGCGAGATGATCGACAAATCCCGCTACCCGAAAAACCCCTACACCAATGATTTCCGCGAGGGTCTGGCCTCGGAGGAGTTCGATGCCTCAGAGGTCGATATGGTCTTTCTGGAAAAAAGCCGCGCCTTTCTGCGCTCCCACGTCCAGGCCAAGCCGGAGCAACCGTTCTTCCTCTTCCACTCAATGCAGGCAGTCCACCTGCCCTTGATTCCACTCAAACAATTTCGCGGCAAAACCGCGTCAGGTCCGCGCGGTGATTTCGTCCATCAGATGGACTGGATCGTCGGCGAACTGATGGGTGAGCTTGATTCGCTGGGCGTGGCGGAAAACACCTTGGTGATCTTCTGTTCGGACAACGGCCCGGAAGTGCCGACCGTCCTGAACATGCGCAAAACCCATCAGCACGACGGTGCCCGACCATGGCGCGGCGATCATCAACCGCGACCTGCCGGATGATGCCCCCGGACAACTCTACAATCTCGCCACCGACCCCGGCGAGACTACCAACCTCTATTTCAAGAATCCAGAACGAGGTTTCCGGCATGGCGGCAGCGCTCGCCATTCGCGACAAATCGGACGTCCAAGGGATCGATATCAAGGAATTGCAGGAAAATATCACCAATGCCGGCATCCCGCTGGAATTGCCAGAAACCCTGAAAGAGGGTGTAGATAATGGTGCGTAAACCAAGGCGGACGCAGGTTTTTCCGCAAGTCTGACACGCCGATCATCCAACACATTAATCCGTAATTCCATGATGCCCCACATTCACCGCGTGCTCTTGTTCTGCATGGCGTTGAACCCTGCCGCCTGGGCAAACGACTCACCTGTCGCAAAAACCACCAAGGGCTTTACCTGGCCATCCAAGATCCCGGACGACTGCCCATTCGAGCCATCTCCAACCCTCACCGGCATCCACTTCACCGGCCGCCACAGCGACTACAAAACCGGAGACACCATCTACCCAACCTGGGCGAGCGACGGGAATCAATACACTCCATGGACGGACGGCACCACCGATGGGGTGAAATCCGGTTCGGGTGACAAGGCCAAACGCGGTGCCACCACCGGCCATGCGGTTATGATGGGGGACGATCCTCTTCAGTTGATTATTAAGAATACGTCTCCGCCCAAGGAGGCGTGGGCCAAGCCGTACCGCGGGAGATACCCATGCGGCTCACTGGTGCACGATGGCATTTGGTATTACGGCACTTACTGCCTCGGTGAACGTGCCTCGGTGAATCATCAGAACTTTACATGGAACTGGCCAAACCTCGGGCCTATGCCCGGTTTCCAGATCTCGCGCGATCATGGCAAGACCTGGGGGGCATCGCCGCTTTCGCCGGAGCGTCCATTATTTCCTGAGCCCGCAAAACACCTGGGACCCGTCAAGATGGGCGCACCGAAGTTTGTCGATTTCGGGAAAAACATGGAGCACTCGCCTGATGGTAGAGCGTATTTGTTAGGCATGGGCGCGGAGGAAAACGATCCGCTCCCACGCTCCTGCGTCAAGCCGGGCACACCGGGCACACCGTTTGAACTGAATCCGGGATGCGTCGATGATTTTGACCATGCCAATCTGAGTTGGATTTCCGCCGATCAAGTTTATCTAGCCAGGGTCAAGCCATCCCCCGAAACCATAAACGACATCAAAGCCTACGAGTTCTTCGCCGGACACGACGCGAATGAGAACCCGATATGGACATCGGATTACGCTAAAATCAAACCGCTACTCGAATGGAACAACCACATGGGCTGCGTGACCGCCACCTATATACCGAGTCTCAAAAAATACCTGATGTGTGTCACCGATGGTTGGCCGACCGTGGCGAAAATGAACTCCTACATCTTGGAGGCGGACGCGATTACAGGCCCTTGGCGTATGGTTGCCTATCTCAAGGATTTTGGCGAACAGGCCTACTTCCTGAACTTCCCAAGCAAGTTCATCAGCGCGGACGGCATGACTCTGTGGCTGTGCTACTCCGCGAATTTCAGTTCCGGATGGAACGGGGTGGATCTCAAGATCAACCCACCCGGCGGTCGCTACGGCCTCAGCCTCCACGAATTGAAACTGCTCGGCCCAAAGAGCCAAAATCTAGGCGAGAAATTCGAAATAGACTCGCAATCGTAATGAATCAAAAGGACGGTCACGATCCGTTCTCATGGCTGGGCAAGTCACCCATAAAACCACAAAAGATGAAAATATCTCAAGCGATCTACTTTGCCATATTGGGCTGTATTATGCTCACAGCCAATGCCCAGGAAGTAATGAACGAGTGGCGCATCGACACCACCGAGGAATGGAAAGCAGCGGCGGCGGACAGCGGGAATTTGTCTTTCGCGGACGGTATGGCGACACCAACCGCCGAGACGGCCACCTTCCACAGTGTCGTGAAAAAATTCGATAACAAGCGCACGTTCGACAAACTGGTGCTGACCCAATCGCCAGCCTGGCAGAACTGGGAACCCATCGAAAAAGTCGGCCCGACCAACCTTGAGGACGCGCCGGTGTTTCTCGTCAAGGGTCCGGGCGATTACTGGATATTCGGTCTTTATCGGAACGCAAAAAGGCAGGTCGGCAAAACCGGTAGTGTTCAACATCCCGGCGATTTCAAGGCGGAACCCGCGACCCTCGCCGGATTTGATGTTCCACTCCTAACAACTCCTTTTCCCTGTCAATACGATGCGCCGGGCGGATTGAAACCCGGACTGGGCGGATACCACGCTTGGCAGAGCAAGGACATGGTCAACTGGGTGCACCACGGCCCGGTGACGGAAAAAGTTTCCAAATGGGTGACCACCGCCGAGCAGGTGGATGGCAAAACCCACATTTACTATGACTATCCCAACGACCAGGATCCGCATCTGTTCATTGACGAAGATCTGACCGACGGCGTTCCAGGTAAAGACATGGGGCTGGCGTTCAAAAATCCCACCGATGGATCGGACTGCACGATCATCCGCGATCTCGAGGGTAACTTCCATCTGATCTATGAGGACTGGACACCGATCAATGCCAAAGCCCATTCATGGGACTCGCCCTTAGCGGCGCACGCGGTCAGCAAGGACGGGATCAAAGATTTCCAAATTATTGGCAATGCCATCGATGAACGCACCAAGCCCACAGGTCGCAAAGGCACCTACGATCACCCGCACTGGCTGCAACATCCCGACTTCAAAACCAACATCGCCGAATATGAGATTCACGAGCCGAAACAGGATGCCTTCGGCGACTGGGCCGCCATCAGCATCGGCGGACAATACTATCTATTCTGTGACTACCACCCGGCGGACGAAAAGATTCGCATCGGCTGGTTTACTTCGGAAAGCATCGACAAACCGTTTACCTTTTGCGGCGAGATCGGACAAGGTCATCCCGACCCGGATATTGGTTTCGCCGAGGGTAAATTCTATCTGATCAACCAGACGAAGTTCGACTATGTCAGCCCTGGACCATGGGTCGAATCGGTGGAAGCACGCGCTGGCGTCGATACAGACGGAGACGGCAAGATTGACACCTGGACGGATTGGCAGGAGGTCAAGGAATCCTACGATTACATCGAAGGGTTCTCGAAACAGATCAAACGCAACCCGGCGGAACTCGACCTCACTGGCCTCCCCGCCGCCGAAGGATTCGGATTCGAGCTGCGCATCAAGGATACCACATCCAACCCATCCACGCCGATATTGGACGCCGTCCACATCTCATTCGAAGGCCAGCGCTAGGTGCGCCGCCGACCCAGCAAACTCAGGCTGTCACGATTGTTGAGATTACCGGTTTCCCATTTAAAACGGAGCTTGGAGGTGCGCCCATGTATAGGCTTCGGTCTTGGTGGCAGTGGATCAAGTGGATGATGTTGTGACGGCTTTTTCGCTTGCACCGAATCTTGAGACTTGATGAAATCGCTTAATGCTGACGAACGCAAATTGGAGTCACTTGCCGCGCCTGTTTATGTGTTATGGAATCCATACAATGTGGAGTTGCGGGTTCTGGATAAGGGGTTTATGACGAGAGATGGGCTGTCGGAAGATCCAACGATTGCCCATACCCAGAGAATCGATTGCCCCTATGAGTTCAGGTTTGGACTAATAGCGGGAGCGGGATTCGATTTTGATGACATTGTTCCCAATGTCGGAGAAAGTGCATTGATGGGACCTGAGCTACCCATCACAGCCGCTCCGGCATTAGAACTCCCTACCGCACCCATCGGCAGCTGGCCGGCTTTTCAGGCATGCGGGTGAAGCCGAGTTGGGCCGACCCTGATGTCCTGAATCTGACGTGGGGCAGAGATTGGTCGCCCGCTGGTTTAAATACGACCGGAAACTCACTCTATGGTGGGCGAATCGAAGGCTAAGGCATACCAAAGTGGCATCACCGGTCCGGGGATCGGTAATTCGTTTCTTCCTTGGCGGTTCAGACTCGACCAGGGGCGACGGTGAGCGACAGGCTCAGCGAAAACTTGCAAAAACTTGCCGATGGTGAGGACTTGGCGAACTCGCGCTACCTCCCTCATCTCGGTGAGCGTTCGCCTGGTGAAGTGAAGGCGGTGAAGTGAAGGCGGTGAAGTGAAGGCGGTGAAGGTGCAGAGTGGCGAACTCATCACCAAACTCGAACTCCCCCAATACATGGCGAGTGAACCGGTGAAAATTCCTGACGACGGCATTATCCGCATCGTCCGCGAAGTGGTGAATCCCGAGGATCCGGAAAAGCTGGATTATCTCATTTTGGCGGAAGCAAAAATTCCAGAGACCGTGCGCGAGGCCATGATCATTCTCGTTCCTCTGCCAAAGCCCGAAGGTGCTTTGGTATTTCAAGCCAAGGTGCAGGATCTTGCGGGGTTCAAAGGAGGCGACCGGCTTTTCATCAATATGAGCGATACCAATATTGGGATACAACTTGGTAAAACGAAGGTGGCCGTTCCTGCAGGGCGGTCGAAAATTTATCAGGCTTCAAAATTAAAGAAACCAACGAACATGCCGGTCATGTATCAGTTCTATCATCCCGAGAGGAAAGAGTGGAAGATGCTCAGTGCCTCAACGGTGGTGGTGCGACCCACACGCCGCGAGATCGTGATATTCAACAACGGCTCACGCATCGGAAACATCAAGAAGCACAAAATCCTTTTCCCGCTGCCAGCGGAAACTCCGTGAGCTTGGCCATTTTCGAACTGCGGCGATTATCGAGTTCCTTCTCCGCGTCGTGAACGCAACACGGTGCAGATTGCGAGACCGCTGAGGATCAGTCCGCAGGTGCCTGGCTCAGGTATGGCGACGGACAGGAAGGGTTTCACCGAAGAGCCCTCCACATCCGCCGCCGCCGCGCCGTAGATGGAGAGCTGGCGGTTTGTGTCATATTCCTGAGCGAAAGCAGGAAGGCTGAAGACCGCGTACGCATAACTGTTGTTGAGGTCGGAGACAACGCTGTCCGTGATATCGATTTCGTTCCATCCGAGTGACAAGTTCGTGCTGCTGACAATATTCGTCGTGCCCGCCAATTTCTGGGAAACATCACCGGTCGGGACGGTCGATTGGGTGTCGAGATGTTTGAGGAAAGTCTCTGCCGTTGTGTTCTTGGTCGCGACGTAGAAATTCAAACTCACAGAGGTAATCGATGCCGCGTCCAGGGAGTCCAATGGGATCTGGAAATAGATGTCCTTGGTCTCGTAGTATCGATCCGCACCACCGTAATAATAGTAGAGCCTTTGCGTATGTATCAGCCCAGTGGTAGCGTCTCCGTAGCTGAAACCTTCATTGCTATAGCTTCCGTTCATCCATGTGGTTCTGTTCCACCAGTAGTTGCCCGTTTGGCTGGTCTGAATAATAATCTTTACCGGCTCTTTTCAAAAGTCGTCCAGAAAGCGACTCCCTGTTCGTTGGTCAGTTTGTAGGGCGTATTGCCGTCATTGAGGCGCAGCCGCTCTGCTTGGAGAAGTTTGCGTAGGCGCTCGATGTTGACTTTTTGTTCCGGTGCATCCGCGAGGTTTTTGGTTTCCTGCGGGTCATTGGTCAGATCGAACAACTGCGTGTGGCGTTCACTGTCGACGCAATACTCGATCAATTTGTATTGCTCATCGCGCACCGAGCGCTGCCATGACATGAAGGCAAAGTAGAGGTGGTCGCGATGTTTGGCCGTCTCATCCTTCACCGCTTCGTTGAGACTTTTGTATTCCACCGTCTGCGGAGTTTTAAGGCCTGCGCGTTCGCATAAGGTCGGATAGATATCGTAGATGTAACAGAGCTGCTTGCGGAGTTCTCCTTTGGGGATGCCTGGCCCGCTGATGATCAGGGGCACGCGCACGGAGTGTTCGTAGACATTCTGTTTTCCCATCAAGCCGTGACTGCCCATGCCCAAGCCATTATCTGCGGCAAAGACGATGATGGTGTTTTCGGCGAATCCGGATTCCTCAAGCGCTTTCAAGACACGTCCGATCTGTTCGTCGTCATGAGAGATTGTGGCGTAGTAGTCGGCGAGATGTTTTCGGATGACGTCTTCCGTGCGCGGAAATGGCGCGAGATTTTCGTCTCGAATTCTGAGCATGCCGTTGTCAAATGGATGCTGTGGCATGAAGGGAACGGGAAGTTCCATTTCGGCAGCGTCGTAGGACGCGTGATATTCGGGTGGTGCCTGGCGCGGGTCGTGCGGAGTTTGGAAAGCCAGGTAGGCGAAGAAGGGTTTGTCACTCTTTTGCTGTGACTCGATGAACTTGATCGTGGCGTCGGCATAAGTTTCTGCGGAGTGCTTTCCGGTAACCGTTATGCGTTTCTCATTGGAGTAATCATTGGCGGGCGAATACGCGTGCAATTGCATGCGGAATTGACTTTGGGTCATGCCTTTGAAGAGGATTTTGTCACCGGTGCTGAATGAGCGGTTGAAATGGCCATCTTTGCCGGGCTCGTTCTTGCCTGTGCCAAATGTGACGTAGCCATTGTTGCGGAAAACCTCCGGCAAGGTCGTGTATTTCTTGGAGATTTCGTAACCGAAAGTTCCTTGGTTCTCGACGTTCCACAAAGTGAGACCACTGAACAAACAGGCCCTCGACGGCGAACAGACGGCAGGCGAAGATCCACCCATGATATAGGCATTGGTGAAGGCCGTTCCGTTTTTAACAAGCCTGTCGATGTGCGGGGTGCGGATCGATTCGTTGCCGAGGGCGTGGATGGTGTCGTGACGTTGGTCATCGGTGAAAATGAACAGGACGTTTGGCTTTCTTACATCTTCGGCAAATGCGGCAGTCGCGCTGAGTCCAGGCACGGCAAGCAATCCGACTACTATCAACTTGTGAAAAGCCTTACAATTCATGAATACCATGTGGATGATTTTTGAGTCGATGGATCTATTTCGAGAATAGCTTGTCGAACACTGTGGGATCGATTTCGGTGCCGGGTTGGAATTTATCGGAGCCAGCATAGCTCAAAAGACTGTGCAGCATTTGACAGCCTTCCGGCTGGTCTTGGATCGCCATCAAGTCGATGGCACACACCAGGAGCGAACCCTTGCCGACCTTCATCTCTGTGATTAGCCCCAGCTTGTGATTGCGGTCGAAGTTATCGATGGTCTGAACGATCGGGCGGAAGTTGTCCGGCGTTTCATCGAGAATGATTGGGCGCGAGTTTTTCACCAGATGCCACCACTGCCAGTCGCTGTGAAAATCAGTGGGGAACCTGGCGAGTGCCGGATGCTGCGGGTCGCAGAGATGACCCAAAGTGCCCGGTGGTTCCGGCCGGTCGTTCTTGCGTGCGCTCGCGGCAAACATGGGCGACCAGAATTCAGTCATGAACTGTCCGCCGACGCTGTGCGGCAATTCATCCAACTCTGGAATGAACAAAACCCTGCCGCCTGCGGCCAGCCGGGTTTTAGCTTCGGCATAACTGCGGGTGAGTGTCACTCCCTCGGGCACCGTGGTGTCGACCTTGGCGGGATAGATCCAAAGCGGGTAGGTGTTGCGAATGTCGGTGCCTTTGAGCTCAAGTGTCAGATTGAGATGCTGCGCATTTTGGAGGTTGAGCGTTGTTAGGTCGAGCGACAATTCGCCAACATCGCGCAAGCCGCCAGAGGGCAGATCACTCCCGGGCATTTCGTTTTCATAGAGCAGCTTGTCGTTCTCGTCGCGGATCGTCACGGACGTCGTGACTCCCATCAGATCCTCCGGTCCATAATGCGCCACCTGAACCTTCCCGCTCAAGGTCTGGTCATTGGTGTAAGTGTAGCTTTTCATTCTGATCAGCGGCACGACTGGCGCGCAGAATTGTTGCCACTTCTCCAGGTCGACCGCGCCTTTTGATTCCATGAACACATTGAGCATGCCGACCAAGGCCGTGCCTTGTCCGGGGAAGTCCATGATGTCGAGCAGTTGGAATCCACCAAAACTCGGAGTGCGCAGTGCGGCCTCGATGTCTTCGCGATAACAAATGGCTGCCAGTGCGCCAGACGCATCCACAAAGTCCTGCGCCTGATCGAGCATGCCCGCGGCTTTGAGTCGTTCACGGAAAATCTCGTAGTTGCGCGCCCGCGTAACACCGGTGAATTTTTCGATATCGCGGAAGTCGGGGAACACTTGGAACTGCCCCGTTTCGTGGCCGATCATCGGCACCGTTTGGCCTTCGAGGGACTCGGAAAAATCAACCATCGTCGATGGTGGCAAGCCGTCGATGTGTGCGATCTGAAAGTCGTGATTGGCGAATGAACCGCGCAGGGGTTTGGTGTTTTTTTCGACCTTGCCTGTGACCCAAAAATCATCGCCTTCTGCAAAGCTGGGATTCCAGTGCATGTTGTTGGAACCTTGCGCGTAAAGTCGGCGCGGGTCGGCATTTCGGAAGTCCTTGACGAGATCATACATCGCCGGTGTGCGACCAAGTTCGTTGCCGAGTGCGAACATGGTGAATGAAGGGTGGTTGCCGTAGTTCTTTGAGATCAATTGTCCCTCGCGCTTGTGATAATCATAGAGCGAAACTTCGACGGCGGATTCATCGACATGCAAGCGGTCGATGTTGTGGATGGCGGCGTCTTCATTTTCAGGAGCATTAAAACCACTGCGTTTATTGGGAAGCTCAGCCTGGATATAAATGCCGAGCTCGTCGGCTGCCTCGAAGGCTGCTTTTGGTGGACACCATGAATGAAAACGGATGTGATTGATGCCCCAGTCTTTTTGGATCTTTATGAGCCGCCGCCATTCGTCCTTATCCATCGGCGCATAACCGGACAGCGGATAGTTTGCGCAGTCGAGTCGTCCACGAAGAAACACCGGCTTGTTATTGATCATTAACTGTGTGCCGTCGCGGGTGAACTCGCACATGCCAAAAGTGACCGACTTCGCATCTTGGTATTCGGAATCACCTGATTTGGAATTCAACGTCACGGTCAGACCGATCAACGCGGGGTTGAATTCATCCCACAGCGGAACGGAATCGTCGAACTGATAGACAAACTCGATCACCTTGTTTTTCTCAAAGTAATCAACTGCCGTGCCTTGTGTCTCGAAGCGTTGTGGTTGATCCACGTTGGTGCTTGCGCCTTGCACTTCGAGCGTACCGCTGGCGGGTTTGCCGGTGATATTTTCCAAGGTCACGCGTAGCTTGGCCTGATGTTTGGCGATCTCGGGATAGACTTGTACTTCGCGAATCCACACGGGGTCGGTGGCGCGGAGTTCTATCTTGCCGATGATGCCATTCCAGTTGGTTTGCGTCCGCTCGTCCACCGCATGGGACGGCCCACCCGGTGGGAGTTTTGAGTTATCCGTGAGCACGGTGATGGTGTGCTTGCCCGGAGACATGACTTCGGTCAGATCGTAAACTTGCGGGGCGCTGATGGTGTCGTCCCAGCCCACAAATTGATCATCCACCCAGACCCGGTTGTTTTTCGAGCGTTCGAGAAACAGTGTGATGCGTTTGCCCTGCCAATTTTCAGGAATCACCACATCGCGCTGATACCACGCGGCTCCCTTCCAAAACCACGGACGCATCAGGCGATCCGTTGGCCGCTCATCTTGTTGGATGCCCTTTTGGTTCTCATCGGTCGTGCCGGGAAGTTTGACCTGATCGTCGAGTGTTTTGGTGTACCACTTTTCTTCAATACCTGCCCCGTCCGCATCGAGTTGAAAGCGCCACTCACCAGCAAGCGAAATCACTTTCGATTCGGTAACGTTGGTGTCCGATGATTCCGAAGCAGATTGCAAGGATGTACTAACAAATGCCAGCGACAGTAAGCTTGTGGTGAGAAACGAGATAGATTTCATGATGCTAAGTAGAGGTGGAAACATAACACTTACGGAACTCGGGTGTCTGACCTTTCTCATTGCTCAACAGCGAAAGTGCTCAAATCGTATACAGCCAATATTTTTGCTACGTGCCGATTCAAGCCATACTAAGTTATCATACATGTATCGGCAGCCCACTCATTCGGCCATCATCTTCTTTTTGGTCAAATCTTCGCCAAGCAGATCCATCACCGTGAGGATGCCTTTGAGTCGTCCTTCGGCATCGATGACCAGACATTTGTAGCGACCGAGGCGCACCATCAGTTCGAGCGCTTCCAATACTGTGGCGTCATTCAGGCAGGTGGGAAGGTTCATGTGGTCGATCAAACTCAGAGGAGCATGATCGTCGATGTTTCCGCGTTTAATGAAGTCAAAGAAGTCCTCCCGATTGAGTACTCCGGTGAGTTTTCCGTCACTATCGATAAGTGGGTAGATGCTGAAGCGCCGCTCTCTGAAAAGTGACAGTGCGTCCTGAAGTGTTTGGTCAGCGCAGAGGGTGGCGATGTCGGTGCGCATTACCTCCGTGACGCAGGTTTCCAGTGTTGTGGTGTGAAGTTTGTCGATGATGGCTTCGATTTCGCCCTCGGCGGAAACCTGGGCAGTGGTTTTCGCGAGTATCCGGCGGAAGCGGCGACTGCTTTGGAGGAAAGGGAGAATTGCCTCGCCGCTGAGCGAGACCAATTTGGTGCGGCCATTGGCAACCGCGTTGTAAAGATAGCCACCGCCGTGGACGAGTGCCCGCTCGCCAAAAAAATCCCCTTCCCTGATTGATCGCGTCACGCTGCCGTCTTCGTTGTGGAGATCGATTTGCCCGCTTTGCACGACATAGAGTGAGAAGGCCGGTTCACCCCGGTTGAAGAGGACGTCATCCGGTTCAAGATTTACCTGTTGGTAGAGTTTGGTGTATCGGGGGTTGAGCAGGTTGATGTCGCGCGGGAAAAACAAATCGAGCGTCCAATCGATGACGACGCGCAGTTTGCGGTCAAAACCCGGAAGTTTGGACAAGTAGATTGACCGCCACATGAACCAGGCGATGAATCCCGAGAATTGCAGCCCCATGATATTTGCCACGGCAGTCTGGTGACCGATCGAGGCGAGTTCACCGAGTCCTTTGAAGCGGAACGGTTTCAAGGATTCTCCGCGCATTTTCCGTCCCATGTTTTGCGCAAGACAGGCTCCCTGACGCATCGCAAACTGAGCCGTTTGCGGGCAACTTGCACCCTCACCGTCGGCTAGTGGAACCGCCGCACAATCGCCTGCCGACCAGACGGATTCGAGACCTTTGACCTGAAGGTATTCGTCGGTGATGAGCCGGTAGCGATCATGCGGGACACCCTGATGATCGCATATTTGACGGATGATTTGATTGGGGGCGTTGCCTACGGTGGAAACCACGGTGGCGGTCTCGATTTCAGTTCCAGATTGCATGTAGACTTTCGTCGCCGTGACCGCCCGAACCCGTTCGTTGAGACATAGCTGGAGACCGCGTTCCTTGAGCTTGCGACCGGCATAGTCGCCGAGTGAATCGGTCAGGGTTTGCAGGATGCGTTCGCGGCTGTGAATCAACACTACCTTGATCTCCTCTTTGGAAATATTCGTATAATACCTGGCGATCTCGTGAAGCATGTCGAGCATCTCGCCTGCCGTCTCAACGCCCGAGTAGCCACCACCGACGACCACAAAAGTGAGCAGACGCCGCCGCACCTCATCGCGGTATTCGGCATTGGCTTCTTCAATGCGTTTGATAATCGTGGCGCGGAGAATCATCGCATCACCGACGTTCTGCATGAGGAGGGCGTGCTCCGGCATTCCGGGAACGCGGCTGAGATCGATTTCGGCTCCGAGGGCGAGGACGAGGTGCTCGTATTCGAGGATGATGCCGGCTGAGAAGTTGCCGGTATTCACCAGAACTTCTTTTGCTTTCAGATCGACCGAAACGACCCTCCCGCGGAACACCCGCAGACCTTTGCAGAGCTGGCGGATGGGGTTGACGACATGTCGTGGCTGAATCGACGCCCCCGCGACCTCCGCCAGCATCGGCTGGAAAACCATGTAATTCTGCTCGGAAACAATCGCCGCCTCGTGCCGCTGGATGCCGAGCTTTTTCAACTCCTTCCCAATCTTCTGTCCGCAGTAAACTCCGGCGAAGCCACCGCCGAGGATGGCGACTTTCAGTTGAATCCGATGGGGTGTCGGACCAGTTCTCGAGGTAATGCTTTCGGTTGACATACTAGCTTATGAAGAAGCTAGTCCCGTACCATCTGCAAGCCGCAAATTCCTCACGTAGCGGGAAATTATGGTTATGATGCCTTCAGTGGTATATCGCTGGTAATGAGGATTTAACGCATTTCTAAAAAGAATCGGTGTGCAGGCAGGAATTGAATTATCTTGCGTAACACAGCTTGATTAGCCAATTTATTTAGGTTGTATGAAGATCGGCGTGGTAGCTTCGTTAGATCATACAGTTTTTCAACCCGTCATATCGAAAGAAAATGAACCATAATTTTTCGTAAATACATTAAATTTTTTAAAAATTGGAAGATACATATGATCAATAAAAGCACAATTACACTCATCGCAATCTGCTTTGCAATCTTAATGTCTTTAGCAGTGACTGATGCTGAAGCGTTACCTCTTAGAGGATATGGAGTTGGTAAAAATGGTGAAATTTACAAAATTGTATCGCCATCGCAAACGCGTTTAATAAAGAATACAAATGTTGTATTTTTTGATATCGCACTTAAGACATCTAGAACAGCATATGCGGTGTCTAACAGCGGCTATCTTTACCAGATAAATCTACATAACGGATGGTATAGGCGCGTTGGGTTTTGTGGCTACGGAATGAACGCTTTAGATTTCCGTCCAGGGGGTGGACTCTTTGGTATGAAAAATTCTTCAGAATTCTTGCATGTCATCAATGCAAACAATGCTAGGTCTAGGCCAGTGATGAATGTCGATAGAAGATCGGACGGGGACATCGCTTTCCGAACTCGGACAGTTTTCTTTTTTACTTCCACCTACAATGAATTGGTCAGGGGAGATCTGGGAACTCGCAGGACGAAAATTATCAGGAGAATGACATCAGGTAACTGGTATGGACTGGATTTTTATCAAGGCCGCTTGATGCTTGTTGAAGGTAATAGGGGGCTAGTGTTTAGAATTGGAACAACACCCGGCGGAAATAAGGTGAGGGTTGGGCGTTTGAATCCAAATCATGGTAACAACGGAGTTACTTTTTACTGATTAGGTGAATAGCCGATACCTTTAATCTACAGAATTTTGCGAAACTTTAGTCTTGGTTTATTTATAGGCGCATTAGCAGTTACGCTCATCTTTTATTTAGTATTTCCCTCAGATGATTCTGTAAATGAGCAACAAGCTCATGCGCTTGATAAAAATTTATTAGCTCGAAATTTACGTGAACAGGGTGAGTTATCTCCTGTCACCACAGAACTCACTAAATTACAACGTGCTTATATTGACGCTGATAGTATCAAAATGGCAGATGATCGTTCGCGACATCAAGAAGCAGCTCTAAGGAAATGGGCTACAGAAAATGGAAATAACGCAGCCGAGTGGGTTAATGCAAATCGTGGAGGTACAGTTCGTTCCGACGCATTAGTGCTTATCGCTGAATGTTGGGCGCTGAGCGATCCGCTAGCTGCTGGCGAG
>Ga0100402_1003827_pt1 | contig 16220 bp, 15 predicted proteins | sample CryGeyme20150102_FD_80419 | JGI IMG/M metagenome (GOLD analysis project Ga0100402, IMG submission 80419) | Groundwater microbial communities from Crystal Geyser aquifers in Utah, USA - Crystal Geyser metaG 2015-0102 | ecosystem: Environmental > Aquatic > Deep subsurface > Groundwater | place...
AGGCATAATTAGATCTAATAAAACAATATCTGGAACATCCTCAGCCATTTGCGAAAGCGCATCTTCACCATCTGTTGCAACTCTAACTTCATATTCAGATTTAGTTAGCTTTAATTTATAAGCATTTGCTAAAAACTGATCGTCTTCAACAACAAGAACTTTTTTCATAAACAACCTTTAAAAAAATACAATAATATCTACATACTATATAACCATATATACGCAACTTTCTCAAGCCATAACCTTGAGATATTCATAAAAATAAAGTAGTATTAATTAATATGAAAGAATCCAATAAATTCTCAATAAATAAATATTCAGAGATTGGTTATGACTCAAAAAAGGTTAATGAAGAGCTAAAAAAACATGGTCTAAATCAAGTGATTGGAAAAAAACCACCAACTGATTTCTACTTTTTATTTAAACAATTTCAAAATCCATTAGTATTAGTTCTTGTCATTGCTATCATTATTACAGCAATTATCGGTGATCTTTCTGATTCTTTTGTAATTACACTTGCTGTAGCAGTTAATACCGCTCTTGGTTTCATTCAAGAAAGAAAGGCGTTTAAGTCACTAGAGTCTTTAAAAAAAGTTGTTAGTCATAAAGCTTTTGTAATCAGAGATGCGAATCGTCAAGAAATTGATGTCACAAACATAATCCCAGGAGATATTGTTGTCGTTTACGAAGGTGATAAAATTCCAGCTGATGGGCTAGTAGTTGAAAGTAATGATCTATTAGTTGAAGAAGCAATTCTCACAGGAGAAAGTGTCCCAGTAGAAAAGAATGTTTTCAAACTTGCTCAGCCAATTCACTCTGTCTATGAACTACTATATGAAGAAAATCCACACTTAAAGAATCTAAATGCTCATCACAAGGTTTCTATGGGGACAACAGTAAATAGCGGTTCTGCAAAAATTTTAATTACTAAAACAGGAATGAATACTCAACTTGGTAGTATTGCTGCCCATTTAGAAGATAACCAGGAAACAACCACGCCATTAGAAAAAAAGTTAGATTCACTTGCTAGATTTATTACAGTTGGAGTAATAATCTTAAGCATTTTTATTTTTGTTATTGGTGTTATGACTAATAGAGATCCGGTTGAGATGTTTACCACCGCAGTTGCTATTGCTGTGGCCGCAATTCCTGAAGGACTTGTTATTGGATTAACCGCAATTCTTGCTGTTGGTATGAAAAAGATTCTTAAAAGAAAAGGACTTGTTAGAAGCTTACTTGCAGCAGAAACACTTGGCAGTGTCACAACTGTTTGTATTGATAAAACAGGAACACTTACTGAAGGTAAAATGCAAGTTTTAGATATTAAAACTAATGATGAAGCGCTGTTATATAAAGTTAGTACCCTTGCAAATGATAAAAAAGACCCAATTGAAATTGCCCGTTGGAATTGGGCTGTAAAACTATCATCAAAAAATCACAAACTCATGCCTCCGGAACAGTTAACTATTAAACATAAAAGGAATGCTAGCATCCCATTTTCTGTTGAAAGAAGATTTTTAGCAGTACAAATTGGAAAAGAAATTCTTTTATCTGGTGCCCCTGAAGAAATGCTTGAAAGAACTAATATTTCTACAGATGAAAAAAACGAATACCTTAAAACCATTAATCAATGGGCATCTCAAGGTCGACGTTTAATCGGATTTGGCTTTATTACTTGCCAAAATATGCAAGCTGCTTCAAAAACATTTAAGTTACTTAAGAATGACTCTTTAAAGAATGAAGTTGAGTGGGTTGGATTAATATCATTTGATGATCCAATTAGAAAAAATGTAAAATCTTCTATCGAAAAAACTAGAAATGCAGGTGTAAAAATTAAAGTAATTACTGGTGACTATTCTTCTACTGCTATTTCTGTATTGAAACAAATTGGGATTTCAATATCTCAGGATGAATTCATGGAAGGTAATGAAGTAGAAACTCTTTCAGAAAGAGAATTGCAGAAAAGACTAGAAAAAGTAATATTATTTGCAAGAACTAAACCATCACATAAACTTAAAATTGTGAATGCATTAAAAAATGCTGGAGAAGTAGTGGCAATGATGGGCGATGGTGTTAATGATGCCCCAGCGCTTGCGACAGCTGATATAGGTATTGTGGTTGATAGTGCCAGTGAGGTCGCTAAAGAATCTTCTGAACTAGTTTTACTTGATTCAAACATGAACACCATTGTGGCAGCAATTGAAGAAGGAAGAGCCATGTTTGATAACCTTAAAAAGGTTACTCTTTACCTACTAAGTGATTCCTTTGCAGAATTGTTTATTATCATGATAAGTATATTAACAGGTGCACCAATGGCCATTACTGCAGTTCAAATTCTATGGATTAACTTAATAGATGATGGCCTACCAAACTTGGCGTTAACTATCGATCCAAAAGACCCTGACTTGTTAAAAAGAAAGCCTTTACCAAGATCGACCAAATTAATTAATACTGAAATGCTCTTTCTAATTTTATTAGTTTCAACAACTACCGCTATTGGAAGTTTATTTGCCTTCAATATTTTCTTACCGCTTCATGGAATTGAAGTAGCAAGAACAATTGTATTTGCAATTCTTAGTATTGATTCACTACTTTATGTATTCTCATGCAGAACACTTGAAAAGAACATTTGGCATGACCATCCACTTAATAATAAACCATTGGTTTTTGCAGTACTATTAGGATTTGTACTTACAATTGCTTCAATTTATGTTCCGTTCTTACAAAAACTTCTTGGTACAACTGCGCTTAAATTAGATGATTGGTTGATGGTAACAGCAATAAGTTTATCAGTTATTATTGCCATTGAAACATTTAAGTGGATATGGAACAATTTCATTACAAACAAAAAGGAGCAATAATGCAAGAAAATTCAGGAAATAATTTAAAAAAAGTTATCTTAGTTGTAGAGGATGATGAGATCATTAACCTAGCTTATAAAAAAGCACTTGAGGAAGCAGGTTTTGAAGCAATCTTTGCAAGTACTGGTGAACAAGGATGTAACCTTGTTAAGCTTCACAAACCAAACCTCATTCTTTTAGATATTATGCTTCAAGGAAAGAAAAATGGATTTGATGTTTTAAGCGCAATTAAAAGTGATCAGGATACAAAAGAGATTCCAGTTTTTGTAATGACAAATCTAGATACAACTCATGAAAAAGAAGCTTTAGAAATGGGTGCTGCAAAGTTTTATGTTAAAGCAAACACTTCTTTATTAGATATGATTAAAGAGATTAAGTCTCTTACATAAATTTTTTGAGTAAATTTTCTATTGGATATTGATTAGTCTCTTCAACTAACTGTGTTTTTATTTCTGTTCTATTAAATTGTCTTTGAATTTGAGGAATACTTTTTTTATCTTGATAGAGAACACCTATGGCAATTTTTTCTAAAATATCCTCTCCAGCTTCTAATGCCTGAACTCTATTATTTGTATCATAACCTTCAATAGTACTAACATCGTATACTCGTTCTTGATACCACTCATGCGGGGTTTGTTTATTATATGTAGGGCAACTCTGCAAAACTTCTACAAAACTAAAACCTGGATGATTAATTGCCTGTTTAAAGACATACTCCATATGCTTAACATCACCTGAGAAAGTTCTTGCAACAAATGTAGATTCTAAAGAAAGAACAAATCTAACTGGATGAAGATTTTCAGATGTTTGACCATCTGGGGAAGAATTCATCTTCATATCTTTTTTAGTTGTCGGTGATGCCTGGCCCTTAGTAAGCCCGTAATTAAGATTGTTATGTAAAATAAAAGTAATATTATAATTACCTCTAACACCATGAACCAAATGTCCAATACCTTCACCTAAAGTTCCGCCATCTCCTCCAAAAGCAATAACTTTATTTTCTGTATTTGCCAATGTTACACCACATGCCAGGGGGATAACCCTGCCATGCAATCCATGAAAACTATAGCCACCAATTTTATCAGATCCATTTCCATTGCAACCAATATCAAAACAAGTGATTGTTTCACATGGTTTGATGTCTAATGAAACTAAAGCCCTTTTAACTGCTGCATTTATTCCATAATTACCACAATTGGTACACCAAGTAAAAATATTCTTTGAAGAAAAATCTTTCATTTCAGTTGGTTTTGGCTTTGTCACACACGTGTTACATGGCATTTTCTTCACCTCCTAAAATAAACTCAATTATATCTTCTATAAAAAATGGTCTTCCATCACATTTGAGTAATTTCTCCCAAAAAGGTATCTCTGTTTTAGCAGTAATAATCTGACCAAGTTGACCAGTAGCATTATTTTCTATTAGCACTAATCTCTTTGAATTTTTGGCAAAGTCTTTAAATGCTTTAGTTTTAATAGGGTAGACGTATTCATAGTGAATATATGCTATCTTTTTATCCGTAAACTCAGATAAACAGTCAATGACATCTAGAATTGTATTTTTCACACTACCCCAACCAACAAAACTTATGTCCGGATTTGAATCTCCATATACAATCGGTTCAGGCAATTCTTGTAATAAAGTATCTTCTTTTCTCAAACGCTTGTTATACATTGCCCATGCAAGATCTGCTTCTTCAGTTAATGAACCATCCCCTGTATGTTCATCACTATTTGCTTTGTAAACAGATTCACTTTGTCCAGGAAGCCATCTTGGTGAAATTCCAGATTCTGTAACTGCGAATCTATCTTCACTTTTCACATTTTGAGCTTCTTGATCAGATATTATGTGTCTTTGAATTTCAATTGCTTCAGGCATTTTATCAACTTGAAAAAATGATTCAGCGATTTGTTTTTCAGTTAACAAGAGAACTGGAATTTGATACTTTTCTGCAAAATTTAATCCTACTTGTGTGAGTAGATAACAGGATTCTATGTCACTTGCTGCTAAAACAAGCCGAGTATACTCTCCATGCCCAGCGTAAACTGCAATATTTAAGTCAGAGGATGATGTCCATGTAGGTAATCCAGTAGCTGGACCAGGTCTTTGTGCAATTACACACATGAATGGGGTTTCCGTAATAGCGCTTAATGAGACTGTTTCCGTCATTAAATCAAATCCTCCACCTGCTGTTGCTATCATTGTTCTAGCACCAGCAAACATTGAACCAATGGCCATATTAGCAACACTTATTTCATCTTCTATTTGTTTAACTAACATTCCAGTTTCGTGTGTAATTGTTGAAAGATAAGAGAGAATAGAACTACTTGGAGTCATTGGATATGCATAGAAAGCTCTTACTCCAGCGGATACCGCACCCAATGAAATTGCATGATTTCCAGTTAGTAACAAATCATCTGTAAAGTTATCAGTTTTACCCAAACCCAAATTTGACTTACTAATGTCACCCAGATTTTGAATAAAGCCAGCTTCTAAACACTTGATATTACCTGGAATAACATTTGGTTTATTTGCAAACTGCGATTCAATCATTTGTTTAAGTTTTGATAAATCAAGATTCATTGCTTGCCATACAGCGCCTAACATCACAGTATTTGCCATAATCTTATTACCACCAATTGTTATAGCCATTTCTCTGGCTGGAACATAAACCACTGTCAATTCTCTATTTGCTATAATTTCATTTTCTTCTTGAGTGAAGATTACTTTAATAACAGAATGAATTACTGTTCCACCTTTTCTTAAAGACTTTAAGTATTTATGTAAAGAAAGCCTACTAAAACTTAGCAGAATATCACATTCACTTGAGGATGAATTAATCTTTTTGTCTGATATATCAAGTTGGTAACTAGCATATCCACCTTTAATTAGTGAAGGATACTCTCTATATGCAAAAACATACATTCCACTATTTTTTAGTGACTTAGCTAAAATCTCTCCAACTGAATTCACTCCCATGCCGGATTCTCCAGTGACCTTAATTACAAATCTATGTTGATAGTTCATGAACTATTCCCTTCAAGATTTTGATGTTGTTGGTTAATTGCATTTTTTTGAGCAACTTCTTCATCTACTATTTCTTGAGTGTATAAAGGTAATGTCTTATCAGCCCAATCTCTAACCATTTGTTCAATTCTTTCTTCAAATGGTTCTCTACCTATCATTAAAGCAATTCCAATTGATTTAGCATTACTTTTCTCCCATGCTTCTTTAAGTGTTAACATTCCTGTACAAAAATAATGTTTTTCATATCTTCTATCACCAAGTCCAACAAATGCAGCAACTTTTCCTGTTAAATCTGTTGTTTTAATTTCTGATAAAAGTTTATCAAAAAATGGATTTATAGTTCCATGATCCCAAGTAGATGTTGAAAGTAAAAAATATTGATTGTCATTTATTACTGAGATTGGAGTATTTTCAGCTCTATGAAACACTATTTCTATTCCATTGGCATGCCAATATTTAGAAATTTGCTCCATAACATGTTCTGTATTTCCTCCAGTAGAGGCATAGATAATATGAACTGTTATGTTATTGCTCATTAAAGATAAACCCCAAACATTTGTAAGAAACCAATAATACCGTGAACAATTCCAATTATAACTGTTACCCAAACAAAGTACTTGTGAACAGAACTCCACTTCATATGAACACCTGAATCATCAAGTGGGTCAGGACCCATTTTTGATCCAACCCAAGGTAATGGCAACTTTGCCCAAGGGAGAGCAAAACAAGTTGCAAAAGTTAGTACAAAGAATACCCCCAATATTATTCCAGTCCATCCTAAGATAGAAAAACCTGCAAATTTAATTCTTTTTGCATACCATGGCACTTGTTCAACTTCTGGAACATCTTCCTGAATTACCATCTTTTCATCTGCAACAATTGATGTTTCAGGTTCTTCTTTTGCATATCCCTCTAGAGTTCCAACTACACTAAAGCCACTAAAAACTTCATCACCATGTGGAGCTTCTTGCATCTTATCAGTTAAATCTATACCAGCTTGTAAACCAAAGTGCTCTCCAAGTTTCCACAATTTACTATCTGTTACGTCATATACAATCCCTTGATATGACGTATATGATTTTGCTCCATCTTTGCCATTAAATTGGCTTAGTTCTTGAGCAGTAAAAGTTTTACTCTGTGCTAAAGCCAATTGAGTAGTCAAAGCTAATAGCGTAACTGTTAGTAATAATGACTTAAATAATTTCTTCATAATTCCTTAATGGGCAGCCTCTGCTTCTGGCGCCTCTCCAATGTGACCAAATGGTACTAAGTAAACAATCATTTCATTTTCTACGTCTAAACCCAATACTTTTGCTACAGCCATCTTGTCAAAACCACCGGTAACCACAGTTCCCATTTCCAATGACTCAGCTTGTAAATAAATATTTTGACCAATGTGACCACCTTCCATATATACATTTGGCATTGGGTCAGCATCTGGAAATTTTTCTAACATTTTTGCTGGACTTGCTGCAAGAGTAATTACCACTGGGGCAGTTACTGAATTATCTTGAACTCCTGCTTCAACAATTCTTTCTGGAGCATTTGCCATTCCTAGGTTACCAAGTGTGTGGTTTGTTGGATTATATAAATACAATCCATTATCTAGGCCATCAACATTTCTAACCACAACATATAGTGAAAATGGATATGCACCTTTTGCAGATGGGGCAGCTCTATGACCAGCCTCATCTGTTTCACCTTGTGCAGACCATAAAATTTGTGAGAGTTCAGCCATAGTAACTGGTTCATCAGAATAAACTCTTCTACTTCTTCTATTTTGAATTGTTTCTTCAAGTGATAAATTGCCATCAATTTTTGGTTCAGGTAATTCTACAACAGTAGTAATAACCTTTGAGGCTGGCATTTTATATTCCATAGCAACAACTGTTTCTGGCTGAGTCATGGCTGTTGGATTATTTACTTGAGATCTTTTTTCATTAATTAGTAATACTGCTAATAAAGTTGTCAATCCAACCATAAACAATGTAATAAATGAAAGAGATTCTTTTCTAAGTGGCATCCCACCTTTCATGCAATTACCACAGCCTTCTGGTTTATCGCAGCAATCTTTCTTTGCTACTGGAGTTGTTACAACAGGCTTTACACCTGAAACATTTTCTGACATATTGTCTTTCATTTCAATATTATTTACTAATTTATTTTGTGAAAATTGAGAGTTGGGCATATACCTTAATTAAAGATGTTTTAAGGTATAAAGTCAATATTAGAAACGATAGAGCATCAAGAAAGTTTGCATTGATATATTGATAAATAAAGCAATTAGCATCAACCAATAAATATAATTAAACTTATCTTTTGTTTTATTCAAAATAATTGCTAAACCGATACTTAAATGTGGCAATATACTAATAAACATTCGAGTGCCATAAGGTCCTCCAATAATCTCTTCTCCCCAACTTGCTACTACATAAAGTTGTAATAGGAATGTAATCATAGCTGTAATTACAAATAATAAAAGGGGATTGGCTTGTAATTTTTTTAAGTTAAATAAGTTTTTTGAATTAATAATAATAAATTTTAAAATTATCATAACTGCAAATAACAAAATTGGTGCAAAAAAGAACAAACCATTTTCAAATGAAAATAACACCCTAAAAAAATCTGGTTTAAACCAACTTAATTTTTCTCCTCTAATTAAGTATGGACTTCCCAATACTCCAAATAAAGTTAGGGTTGTGTAGATCTGAATACTAAAAATTACAAATGCGCTACCAAGAAATAGGGTTATCCAATTTAATTTGTTTAATAAACTCTCTTTTTTTGAAAGTAAAATTGCCAATAATACCGGAGCTATCACTACTATATCCTGGTTGCGAACTAAAACTAGTAACCCAGCAACTATCCCCATTGGAATAACTTTTTGCCAACTTGGATTTGTTTTTAAAACTTTTGTAAGCTGATATAAAAGTATTGAAGATAGCAAAAAAGATATTGAATGAGAATTTACTGGATCAACAGATGTGTAATAAAAAATTTGAGTTGTAAAAAAAAGTAATAATACTGTTAATGATGCTGTTTTTTTATTAAACCACAATTTGATCAGTTTAAATAAATACCATAAACCTAATGAGCTATATAAGACTGATGAAACAGCTGTAAAAAACTCTGGCAAAAACCCATTGCCATCAGTAAGAAATATTAAAGGTCTATTAAAAATCATTAAAATATAATTGCTAAAACTAGCAAGTAGTTGTCCAATCATAAATCCTGGAATCCAAAATAGAGAAGTACCTGGTGAAAATTTATTTGTAATTAAACCTGTCTTATCTGAAATTTCAACAATATTTGGAAATCCAAGTTTTGGGTGAAATGCTTGATTTGTAAAATCTATATCAGCATCCATCACAATTGATCTTGTATATGAGTAATAATAAAGACTATCACCCCATATAATACTTTTAACTCTAATTACTCCTAAAACATAGATTAATAAACTCATTAAAAATAATAAAATAAAATATTGATAAGATTTCAATTTATTTTTTAGCACTTAATTATTTACTTAACCAATATTTTGCTTCTGTTTCTTCAGAAAACCAAGCTAATTTATCTTTGAGTCTTGAATCAAATGATAAAATAAAGTTTGCAATAGAAGTTTGTGCATCAGATGATCCTAAAACAGCAACGCGTGCTATTCTTGGATCTGCAACAAAATTAATATATATTTCTCTTGAATCTGGTGAAATATGGCTTTTATTTCCCATAGGTCTTAAATCTACAATGACATTTACAGGACTTTCAAGATGATTATCTTCTATAGTAGAAAAACACTTATCTACTCCAGCCTGTGCTTGTGCGGTATTTTCATCATCTCCATAGATAGATTCTAAAAAGGAAACAATCATTAAATCATTATCAACAACATTAACTACCACTGTATCCTCAACCTTAAGTTTCATTTCATTCATCATATCTTTATTCATAAAATCTTTCTGAAGAATCAAAACTGAGCTCCATGATTATAATTATAAAAATTATACGACAAATTCCTTGAATAACACAACTGTTAAATAAATTGCTCCATCAATTATTAGTTGATGGAGCAATTACTCAATTGATAATCAATAATTAAGAATTATCTCATCATATGCCTACCACCATTTCTCGCCATGCCATTTCCAAGTCTCATAAAAACATCATAATCAATACCTTGTTCATCAGCCCATGCTTCCATTTCATCGTGAATATCAGCCTTCAACTCATGTAGTTCATCTCTATCAAGATCTTGATCACGTAAATCAACAATTCTATCGTGCATCTCTTCATGTTTTTCTAAGATTGCATACATTTGCGATTCTGTAATTTTACCTTCAGCCAAAGCTTGATCTAATCTTTCATCAAAATTAGCCAGCATTTCTTGCTCTCTTAATCCAATATTTTGCTGATGGTATTCATCCATTACATCTTCAACCTCAGATTGATTTAAATTAAACTTTTGAGCAATAGCTTGTGCAAAGTTGTCTCTATGGTCATCAAATCCGTAAGCACTGACTTCATCTGCAGATGAAAATGCCAAAATTGCCACAAGACCAATCGCAACAATAGGAACAACTAAATACCTCTTTGAGGTTTGTTGTAGCTTGTTTTTCATAAACTTCCTTTCGTATATTTATTACTTATTAATTAAATCTAGTATAAGAAATGAAACTGAGAAACAACTTAAAACTGTTAACTATATTGGAAGTTTAATAATAAAAGTGGTACCTTTACCAATTTTACTCTGAGCAAAAATAGTGCCACTATGATTTTCGACAACTTGCTTAGCAACAGAAAGACCCAAACCAAACCCAGGTCTTTGACTAACTGTCCTACTTGAATCTACTCTGTAAAATCTATCAAAAATGTGGTTTAAATAATCATTGCCGATCCCAACGCCCTGATCAGTAACCTTAATGAGAACATATTTTCCTTGTTTTGCTAATTCAACTTTGATTTTTGTATTGGGATTAGAATACTTAAGTGCATTATCAAGTAAGATTAGCATTAATTGATATATACCTGTCTCAGAGGCTAAAATTTGTTGATGCTGTAATTTTGAAATTATTTTAATCTTTTTGTCATTTGCTAATGGTTTAACTGTCTTGATGGCTTTACTTATAACCTCTTGAAGATTAATTAATTGCTTAACTATAGTTTTATTTTCTTGACTTGCCAGTTGCAATAAACTATCAATTAAATTCTTTAATGAATCAACGTCATGTAAATTTTCTTGTAAAATCTTTTTAGTTTTTTTATTTAACTTTTTATCCCTTAGTGAAACTTCAATTGATGTTTTTAAACTAGTAAGTGGAGTCCTTAACTCATGTGAAGCATCAGCAATAAATCTTTTTTGTTCTAATAAAATATCTTCTATTGGTTTTAAAGTTTTGCCAGATAATAGGTAACTTACAATTGAGCTAACAATTAAAATTAATAAATTTGCAAAAAGTAAATTATTAAATACTTTTTGCTTAGATAATCTTAATTCCTCTATAAAAAATTCTTCTAAAATTTCTTGATCAGAGAATTCTGATGTATTTGTAATTATCTTTTTTCTATCAATTATTTGATCAGCTAATTGTTTACCTAATCCTGGACTCTTGTGCATTCTATTTTCTGCTCTAAAAAAAACATCTTCAATATTTCTTGTAATACCTGAATAGATAACAACACTAAACATCATACTCACAATCATGATTGCTGTGACATACCATGCAGTTAATTTTAATCTTGTAAAAGCAAAAACGTTCATATTTAACTAATTTATATCAATTTTATATCCAAATCCTCTTACTGTTTTAATTAATAAACCATATTTTTTAAATGGCTTATCGATTTTATTTCTTAAATATCCAACAAAAACTTCAACAGTATTTGGCAATATGTCAGTATCAAATTCCCAAACTTTATTAATTATTTGTTCCTTGCTTAGAGTTTTTCCAACATTATCCATTAAGTGTTCAAGTAATAAAAATTCTTTTTTAGATAGTTCAATTATTTTATCTTCCCTTTTAACTTCAAAAGTATCTTTATTCAAAGTTAAATTTTTAATTGAAATAATTTTATCTTTAACTTTTCTAGAACGTCTTCCAAGTGCTCTAACTCTTGCAATAAGTTCATCAAAAGAGAAGGGTTTAGATAAATAATCATCAGCACCTAAATTTAAGCCATTAACTTTATCTGAGATTTCTGATTTTGCAGTTAACATTAATACAGGAGTTTGATTTTTCTTTAATCTCAAGTTTCTACAAACTTCTAAGCCATCCATTAAGGGTAACATCAAATCTAAAACTATGACATCAAAGCCATTACTGAGTGCCATATCCAGACCGGACTCACCATTAAATGCTACATCAACTAAAAAGCCCTCTTGTTCAAGGCCCTTTCTTATTGTTGATGAGATTCTGTGGTCATCTTCTACTAATAGTATTTTCATTTGTCCTTATTATACAACTTTACCTGAGATACAGCTGAATGTAGAATACCAAGTACTGTGAATAAAAAAATACTACTGCTAAGCTTTGCTCTCGCCATGACTATTTCATCTACAATAGTCACATATTTATATGTTTCAAATAATAAAAAAATGGGGGAGACTCATATGCAAGTTCTATCTGCTCAAGATATTAATGACTATACTCCAAATCCAGAGTTTGAAGATAAGAATACTCTATCAATTCTTCTTCTTGGTTATGGGGGAGCTGGTCATCAAGGTGGATACCTAAGTGATGTAATTCAAGTAGTCTTCTTTGATTTTGATAATATGAAAATTTCCTTTATTTCTATTCCAAGGGATCTTTTTGTTTCACTCCCTGACGGAACCACTGGAAAAATTAATAGAGCATTTAGTTTAGGTGAAAGTGGTGATCAAATTCATTCTGGTGCAGAAATTGCAAAACAAATGGCTACTCTAGTTACAGGCATTCCAATTGATGCATTTATATCAGTTGATTTTATTGGCTTTAAAGTTGCTATAGGCGGTATCCTTGATGGACTTGAAGTTAATGTTGGTGAAGTTCTTGATGATCCTTGGTATCCAATCGAGGGAAAACAACTTGATACATGTGGAATGTCAGCTGAAAAGGTTGCTGATTTAAGTAATACACTTTCAGGTTTCCAACTTGAAAGTCAATTTGAATGTAGATATGAGCATATTTATTACGATGTTGGTAAACATCATATGGAGGGAGGAGATGCTCTAGCATATGTTCGTTCAAGACATGGATCTGCAGGAGGAGATTTTTCAAGAAGCAAAAGACAACAAGATGTTTTAATTGCTATACGTGAAAAACTTTTCACGCTGAATGCATTAAAGAGAATACCTGAATTCTTTAAAACAATGATTGCACTAACTGATACAGACTTGGATATTGATACAATTTCTACATTAGCCCCAAAGCTTACTCAGACATTAAATATGGAAACTCAAAGCATCACGCTAAGTACACAAAATGTATTAGAAAACTCAAAATCTTCTGCAGGCGCGTATATAGTTGTTCCAAAATCAGGATTAAATAACTGGTCACAAACAAGAAGTTTTGTTGAGACTGAGCTTAAAAAATAGTTTTTATTCTTTACTAACTTCTTTTAAAAATTGCAATAAATCATCATGATACTTTTCATTTTTGAGCATAAATTTAATATGTGATTTCATGTATCTAATTGGATCACCAGTTGTCATCCATTCACCCTCAACAACTTTAAACTTTACCCTACCAATTTTAGCTAATTTATCATTAGCATCTTGTAACCAAAGCTCATTATCTAAGCCAGTAGAATCTGATTTTAGGAAATCAAAGATTTTAGGAGTACAAACATATCTTCCATATGATGCCATATTTGATGGAGCATTCTGTCTTTCAGGTTTTTCAATTACAGTAATAACTTCATCTGTTGTACCTTCTTTTATCTTAATCATGCCATATCTATCAATCTCACTATCTGCAACTGTTTGAACTGCTAGAATGCCATCACAAGGATCTTGATTATACATATCAACGATTTGTTTTACAGCACTTTGCTCACTTAATACTAAATCATCTCCCCACATTACAACAAATGCTTCTTCATTTTCAACAATATCTTTAGCAGATAAAATAGGTCTTCCATTACCATATGGCAATCCCTCATCTTGGGGCAAGATTGTAATCTTAGGCAGTTTAAAGACTTTTTCTACTTTCTCCCAACGATCAAGCTTTCCTTGTCTAATCATTAGAGTCCTAATATTTGTAGCACTGCCATAGAAATAATCTTCAAACTTAGTAACCTCAGCTGGTGAAGCTACAATAATAACTTCTTGGATCCCTGCTTGAGCACATTCTTCAACTAAATACTGAATAATTGGTTTATCTATAATTGGCAACATTTCTTTTGGAAATGTTTTGGTAATTGGTAAGAATCTTGATCCGAAACCTGCTGCTGTAATTATTGCTTTGGTAATTTTATTTTCTTGCATATCAAAATAGTATACATCAAAATTTTGCCACTAGCATCACTTGTAAACTACAATGTATAGTAGATATATGATATTACTAATAATTTTTGCCTTTTTGGCAGGCTTTGTAACAATTTTATCTCCATGTATATTACCAATATTACCTATTGTATTGAGTGGTTCCCTTTCAGGAGGGAAAAAAAGACCTTTGGGAGTGGTCACAGGTTTTATTGGTAGCTTTACATTTTTTACACTCTTTTTATCTGCAATTGTAAGAAACACAGGCTTACCAGCTGATTTCATGAGAAACTTGGCTATTGTTATGGTTTTTATCTTTGGTATCTTTTTAGTAGCTCCACAAGCCCAAATAATCTTTGAAAAACTAGTTAGCAAATTATCATCACTTCAAAAAACAAACACAAACACTAGTAGTGGCTTTATTGGTGGAATAATTGTTGGACTTAGTCTTGGTCTAGTATGGGCACCTTGTGTTGGACCTATTTTAGCCTCAATTATTACTCTTTCAATTACTGCTCAGGTTAGCTTAAGTGCGGTTTTAATTACTATGGCTTATTCATTAGGTACTGCAATCCCAATGTTAGTCATTACATATTCTGGAAGGAAGATTTTTGATAAAATTCCATGGTTACTTGAACATACTACTCAAATTCAACAAATGTTTGGAGTTTTAATGATATTTACATCCATTGGTCTTTTTATGAATATTGATACAAAATTTCAAAAATATATACTAGAGCAATTTCCTCAATATGGGGCGGGATTAACTCAGTTTGAAGACAAACCAGAAATTCAAAAACAAATTGATTCATTGCTCTATCCTGATCAAAATGAAAATAAAACTGAATCAAAATCTTTACTTAACAGTAATACCAAAGCACCAGGTTTTCAGGGAGAAGATACCTGGATTAACTCTGAACCATTAACTTTAGAAACTGATTTAAAAGGGCAGGTTATACTTATAGATTTTTGGACATATACCTGCATTAACTGTGTGAGAACTTTACCATATTTACGAGATTGGTACTCTAAATACAATGAAAAAGGCTTTGAAATTATTGGTGTTCACTCTCCAGAGTTTGAGTTTGAAAAAGTCTATGATAACGTTTTAAATGCTAGTAAAGAATATCAACTTAATTACCCAATTGTATTAGACAATAACTTTAATATTTGGAAAGCATATAGTAATAAATATTGGCCAGCTCATTATTTAATTGATAAAAATGGTGAAATTAGGTATACCCATTTTGGTGAAGGTAATTATGTTGAAACTGAAAATGCTATAAGAGAACTACTTGATGAAAAGCCAATAGAAAAAAATGAAGAAATTATTTCAAGAAAAAAGCAAACTCCCGAAATTTATTTAGGATATCAACGTGCTGCTAATTACACAAATGAAAACTCTATTCAAATTGATAAAACGATTTATTATGATCAAATTGGTTTACTACCAGATGATGCAGTTGGTCTTGAGGGAGATTGGCTTGTTGAAGAAGAAAGCATTACTGCTGGAAATGATGGTGTGAAACTCAAACTAAACTTTATTGCTACAGATGTATTTTTAGTATTGCATCCTAATAAAGACTTGGAATCAGATTCAAAAATCACAATCATATTAGATGGAAAACAAATTAAAACTACTCAAATAAGTAAAGCTAACAAATATGACATTGTCTCATTAGAAAAAAATGATTACGGCAGACATTCTCTGGAAATAATATTTTCAAAAGGAACTTCCGCTTTTGCTTTTACATTTGGGAACAAATAATTCATGAGACCTTTAAGAATTATATCTGGCAAAGAAATTGATAGAGGTATATTGCCATATCCAAAATCACCCATAGCAGAAAAGATTTGGGAAATAATATCAGAAAAA
>Ga0100402_1003828_pt1 | contig 16219 bp, 23 predicted proteins | sample CryGeyme20150102_FD_80419 | JGI IMG/M metagenome (GOLD analysis project Ga0100402, IMG submission 80419) | Groundwater microbial communities from Crystal Geyser aquifers in Utah, USA - Crystal Geyser metaG 2015-0102 | ecosystem: Environmental > Aquatic > Deep subsurface > Groundwater | place...
GCCTCTAAAATTTCAGAAATCAGTGTGGTTCTGATCATCAGACTTTTTTTCATCAATCAATCCTCAAATGCACGACTTGCCCGGGGTTCAAGTTGCTCCTGATATGGTTCTCATAGTTGTAGCCTATGACTGACAAAGGGAAGGGTGGTGGTGAGACAAAGTTGTGTCAATGTATAATTATACAATTTTAGAAGAGATTGTGACTCCTGAACCAGCAGCATCAATGTTTATATATAACATTCGGGGGTTTTTCTGTGCTTATGGCTATTCGCATCAATCAAAGATTACTTATCCAAGTTTAGACCAGTATAACTGGCCGTGTGCGTGACTCCCTATTCCGGAGAGTCACCACATTTTAAATTAAACAAAAGAAAACTTAAAATCATATTCATAATCTATTCCCATGATATTGATTAGTCTATCTGACTGTTTCTTGTAGCAATTATAAAAATTACCCGCACATATGAACCAGAACACCCAGCACAGAAACAAATGCCAAAATTGCTTCAAAAATGTCGGCAAATTCATCCTCGATTGCTACTGCTTCCTATGTATCGAATGCTTCGAGAAGCAAAGGACCAAAGGCTACAGCAAATGTATGGTCTGCTTTAAACCAACTTCAGGCAAATTCATCGATACTCGTGACCAGGGAGGCCTCAATAAGGTTAATCATCTTTTTGGAAGTTTTGAGACCACACTTTCCAGATGCATGGATATCTACCGTTTTCAAAATGACATTGACCTCAGGTACATTCGGTTCCTGGAATGCCAGCTGGGCCGATACAAAGAACTGCTGAACAATATCATGAGCGAAAATCCCAGACTGAAGGAGTATGCCAACAATTTCTTCAAAAGAAAGGCCACACCTTACAAATCCAGAAGTGTCTCTCACTCAATTCAGAATCACTCGAAGGCTCACCAAGGACATCCAACTCCATCGCGCCAAGATGCCAGGAAACCTCGAAGTTTAAGCAATCAAAGCGTTGAAGCCTACCACGAAAGGATTGTGGATCCCCAGCCTGTGAGACAGGGGGAACCTCGAAGATACACAGCCAACGTAGGCTACAAGATGCCCAGCATAAATTACAGTACTGCTCTGAGAAGCAGCAAACGCCCCAACAACCGAGACACTCAGGATGAGGAGATGATGTACTACCCGCCCCGATGATGCGTGATGTGATTGAATAAGTCTGCTTATAACATAATTGCTCGGAATCAGTCATAGACCATCCTCGACCTTATCTTCTACTCTCATTTGTCTGTAGAGCCTCATTAATTCGTCCATCTCGTTCTCCACATGTCTGGGTCCTGTCTTTGAGGCCTTCCTCAATGCCTTCCTGACTTGGTCATTCAGCCTATCCATAGCTGCGGCAAGCCCATCCAATTCAGCTTTCAATACCCAGTGTTCATTCTTCAAGGCTTCAAACTCCTCTTTCATCTCAGAGAATGCAACACTAGACTCTGTTATATTGACGGGGGTGCTAGGGAGGTGGTTTGTTTGCTGAGTGGTATAGCTGCAGTAGAACATAACGAGGACAAAGATGATGGTGAAGGCAAATAAGCAGTACATTTTTCCTTCCCTCACGTATATAACTTCGTGCCTTTGAAGAGTTCTGTCACATCCTGGTCTTGACATTGACTCTAATACAAAAAGAATTATATCAAAAACTCATTCTCTCACTTTTATACCTCCCACTCTCTCCTATTCAAGGTTGCTGTGGAGTCACTGTGAGATGTTTGATTTGATTAAATATAACAATATTGATGCGAACCAAAAACGAAGACGATCGTTAGGATTTCTAAGACATCATCAAAAGTAACGAACGGACCATTCAGTAATTCTCGTCGGAGATGCGGGAACAGGCAAAACCAATATCGCCTACTGCTTCACTAGATAAAAAATACCCAACAACATCATGCCCACCATCGCAGTCGAATTCGCCTCTAAGTTAGTGAGCCTTGACAACGGATAGATGACCAAAGTTCAAATTTGGGACACGGCAGGTCAATAGGCCTACAGATCGCTGACGATGAGGTATTTAGGCATAGATACAGTTACTATCGCAAAATGAATGGAGCAGTTTTAGTGTTTGATGTCACCAAAAGAAGTTCCTTCGATCATGTGAGATATTGGCTTCAGAACATCAGATAAAAGGGAGATCCCAATGTCCAAATTCTTCTGCTGGGGCACAAAAGCGACGTGACTAGAAGGGAAGTTCGCTACGAATAAGGGAAATAATTAGCACTCCAATAGCATGTCTTTTATGCTGAAACAACCATCAAAGACCCTCAGTCCATCAACACATCCATGAAGAAGCTAATTGGACGTATTTTAACCTTCACTTAGAAATAAGCGATGTGATGCGAAACGGTGTCGACAATTCGAACAACGACTTCAAGTTAGCACGCGGGTAACGCACTCAGAGATGTGCCTGTTGATATTTAACCTTCCTTGACTCAATATTATAACCATCAGTGCTTGAATTGAGGAGGAGAAGTTCTTTGACTCAACTATTCAATCATGCTGTCCGGGAGCTGTCTCAGTTTTTATTGTATTTTCTGACGAAGGTAGACTTGTTTGGCTCCTTACAGTTCAAGCATGTTCTTTTCGTGCTGAATTTTTGCTTGCTCGAGGTTGATTGCTCTATTTTTCTATGATTGTGGTTAACTATTCATAAAAATAATAACAGAGATAGATCAGATTCCTCACTAAATCTTTATCTCATTTTAAAAAATTTTACTTGGACAAGCAGGTAGATTATGTTAGAGGAATTTTTATTAATAGTCATAAATCTAAATGTCCTTTACCGAGGAATAGAGATAAAAGATAGCGAAGCATTCCGAAATCAGAGGAGACACAAAAATCCCCAAAACTTTCTTCGACTTGATTTAAAAAGTAGGAGAAGGTGGTACCTATCAGTTCCGACTCATGCTCATCTTCAGCATTGTCAACTTTGTCACAGGAATTGTTCTCATCAGCACAGCCTTCTTCTTTCGTAAAAGAGGCTTCTAGTGCAAAGCGAATGGCCTTCTTGTCAGTGAGTCTGTTTGCCTTGATTATGTATGCGACCTTCCCAGGGATCAATGGAAAAACTACTTTGCTCTCTAAGACAACTCCTATGATTCTTTGGCTTCTGGGGAGGAATTTCACTGCTAAAACCATTCTTTAGTCGACATGTTGAGTAGTTTCACCTATTTTGGAGCATTTCTTGGCTATCTTGTGATATCTTTCTTTGCTGATAACCTTGGAAGAAGAACCTCCCTTTTGATCGGATGGGGCATCTTGGTCATTGGATCCTTCATTGTAGCAGCAAGCGTCAACATTTATATGGCTTCAGCAGGCCTATTCTTGTGCGGCTTCGGTTCTGACGTCTGCATCAATATTGCTTTCTTTTTCTTTGGTTAGGTGGTGGGAGATGAGAAGCGAGAGAAGTACTCAGTTTTTGTGCAGATCTGGTTTCCTGTGGGAGCCATGGTCATCACAGGTTTTTTCTACTTGATGGACAATTGGAGAGTAATATGGATCATATTGATTGTAGGACCTGGTATGCTTGGAATAATTCTGATGTACTTTTGTTGCTATGAAACTCCTCAGTTTTTGGTCAAAAAAGGACCAGACCACACTGCTAAAATCATGAATAAAATAGGCAAAATAAACCTTGGAATAGACAATGTAATCAGCAAGGTCGATGTGGAGTATGTGATGACTGAACAAATGACCTAAAACTTCGAAGGTAAACTCATCACTCCTATTGATCTATGTAGATTTCCCAGTTTGAGGATCATCACTATCTGCACCAGCATCATTTCTTTCATGACCTATGCCATGTACTATGGCCCCGCTCTCATCATCGACAGCATCGGTTTTAATATCTATGTCAGCAACATTATTGTCAACTTGTCTGAACTTGTCACATTTATTCCCTCATACTTCCTTATCTCAAATATTTAGAGGAGAAAGTGGGGTATGATTCTCATGACTAATTGCGCTTTCTGCTCACTTCTGCTAAACTTCATTGAAAAACCAGAATAAAGTGACATGAGTGTAGAAGCGGTCCTTGAAATCATCATTGTATTTATCTTCCGAGCTTCCGTCTCTTTCTATTTCTGCTTCTTCCAAATATACTTCTGTGAGCTCTATCCCTCAAGAGCTAGAGGTATGGGCTCAGGTGTAGTCTCAGCTATCGGCACACTCGCCTCAACTTCAAGCCCTATCTATCTAGGATATCTGCAGAGAAGCGGTATCAATCCCATGACCGTTTTTATTCTTTTTGGCATAATAGGCCTCAGCAATGTGATGTTGCTATCAGAGACTAAGGGAGTTCCTCTCAAAGAGTAGATATAATAAATCGAAATGGCAAAGGAAAAGAAACGCACATAGATAGCCTCATTCAAACGAAGCCAGGTCGCCTCAATCCGAGAGAGGAACTAGAAGAGCGAGAGGAGCAAAAAATCACTTTTGACGGACTAAAAAATGAATCAGAGTAGTGGATATTCTCGTAGATGATTGTCAATAAGGCAATAACTTTTAAAATATCAGTCAATCTGAATTACCTCCTTCTTTTTGTAGTCACTCAACAAATCCTTCAGTTAGCATTCTGATTCAGCTCCTTAGTCTTCCTTTAGACCCAACAAGTTTCGTAGTTGATCGACTTTCAGTCTATCTGGAACTCCTTCGCCTGTCACGATTCTTTTAATCTCCTCTATTGTGTTGGTGGTTTGCCATCTCATGTTCCCTTTTTATTCGGGTAATTTTGGAACCTTCATGGGAGTTGAAAGAGGATTGATCATCATGATGTTCTGACTAAAATTAGTCTCCACTTTGTTTTAATTGGACTTGACTTGTCGCCTGTCGCCGTTTGTGCTTTTCTCTTTCTCGGAGTTACCGAACTGCTTGTAAATTTTGTTAATAAGATTCCAATTTTCGTGATAGGTCATCTCGGCGACCTTAAACACCTGATCAGGACATACTTACATCGAAGCTAATATGTTTGAAGTCAAGTGAAGTCAATCCCTCCTGTACACGTCTCAAATTGGTTCGATATTCATGATGAGAGCGAGGGTTTTGTGCGATTTTGGAGATATGGATAGTGTTGGGATGGAAATGATTGATGAGCATGCAGTATACAACTCCTGTTCCCAAATTTTCAATTCTGGTTTCATTGATCTGATTTATGCGATTGTTACGTTGAGGGTGCGGTTGATCCAGTTAATAATTTGGGACCTACTGCAAGGCTAGTGTTTAGATTTATACATTCAAATTATAACGTAACTCACTGGCTGAATTCACTCTTAACTGCCTCCTATCTCAGATACCTCTGCAAAACAAGACACCTCTTAGGAAAAATAGTTAATTTTGTAGTACAATAGAGATCACTTGAAGGAAAAAGATCGATGCCGATCACAAATTATTTCCTTGGGATTGTATATTCTTTTCTAGTAGTCTTTGTGCAAAATGGGTTTTATATAGTTGTAATAACGGCTCTACTCAGGATTGGAACCGTATTATCGCAAAGAACACTAAAAATCGGCACTCCACAGACTGCTGCGACCTGACTTGTTGTGCCAACGATGGTAGCTTGTAGCCAGTCGACGGTTTTTGCTCTTAAAATCAGAGACGTTTTTCCTGAATTTCTGGTTGCATGTTTCTTTGGAGGCGACATCAAATGCTTAAGAGACTGTGTTTGTCGGTCTATATGTTGATATATTTACGGTGAGGTTCTTCTTCTGTAGTTGCGGAGAGATGCCATGAAAGGCAACTGAGACTTGTCATTGGAGTTGGTGAGTTCGTTGAAGAGATGAACATTTCTGAATGATTTGATTTTTACTGGTTGTAGGTGGTCTACAATTTACTACTTGGTGTATTTTTGTGTCTCGGCAACTCAATGAGTGAGCTGATATTGGTCTCTTCCTGTCTGTAGCGCATGGAATTGTTGAGTTTAGAGGAACGCTGCTGTTTTTTTCTGTGAAGAAGGACAGCTGCTGAGCTGGAAGAGTTTCTATTGCGAAGATGAGACATTTAATTTTTATTATCAAAGCTATAATAATAACAAGATCTATCCTGAGACTCAATAGCCTTGTGTATCAAAAGAAGCTAAGTTGATGCATCAAAGGGTAAAAGTTAAAGAGTTTTCCTCTAAAAAATGTCTGACTAAAGCTATGTATGTTAAAATCACTTAAAGAGGGGCATTATTATCTATATTTTAAAATGAAGGACGGCAATAAAGTGTTTTTCCGGTACAACAACTTCGACGAAGGTCCTCCCCCTCCCCGCAGCAGAAACACCTAAAAGCGACCTTATTAGAAGAAAAAGTATGCTGAGAAACACACACGCACCCGATAAGCATTCAAGATGATACACGACTCCTTCGAACCCATCAAAGAATTGCCTCCCGTCATCAGCAAGCTTCTCATAAAGTACCCGAAATTTTTCAGTCTAGAGAGCAAAGTTATCGAAAAAGAAAATCCCTAACTCTTAAATGATTACTTGATCCTGTATCCAAGAAAATTTTTTGAGGGTCTCAAAGAGCCAAGGAAAGAGGCACAGCAAATGATGAGCTCATCAGAGCCAGATTGGAACTCAGATGACGATGTCGATGGAGATATGGAAAGCAAAGTTATCGATGAGGCCATTGTCGAGAAGACTGTTGAAAAGATGAAAGATAAACCTATCCACAGACCGGATAAACTCAAACCTCACGAAAAGAAATTCCTGGAAGATTACTTCAAATAAAAGAGACAAAAAGAGCAGGAACAAGGTGAAGAAAAGTCCTAAGCTATACCTCAACAAAAATAAGTCAAAAAATAAAAAAGTGTACCACCACCTCCCCAACAGCCACAACAAGCTTACTCTCTCTTTGGCAACAACAGCAATGACAACGAAAAATCTAAAGTGAACTGGTCAGACTATCAGGAACGCCAACTTAGCACATTTGTCGATATGGGCTTTATGACAAAGGTGGAAGAAAATGAGGAAGATTTGGGTATCTAGGTCATTGAAGATGATGATATGTTCAACCGATCAGAAAGCTAAAAAGGAGGCAGTTCCGACAAGCAGTCATCAGAAGGCGAGGATGAAGAAGACGATATTTTTGGAGACGAATCTCCCACCACAACAGTCAAGACCAAGAAAGAGCCAGAAATTCCCAAGGTGGAGAGTGAGAAGAAGATAACCCAAGGCACAGTTCTCATCAACGAGCATCTATTCAGCAAGATCGCCGAGAGCATCGGGTTGATGCCTTCCAGATGCAACTGGATCATCCGCAGCGATGTCCACAAATACAAGGTGACAACGGACTACATGGACTCATACTATCGCAAGGACAAGATGTACTAGATGTTCCCCTTGATTTCCCTCAACCACAGTCAATTCGTCAGCAACGACAAGATAGAAACTCCTGAAGGGATTGCTACCTTGAGAGATTTCAACTACCGCAAGCAGAACAAGTATCAGTACAAACCCAAGTACAACTACAAATAGAAAGCACACACTCATCTTAAGAAAAAGTGAATCATTCTATTTTCTTACCCTATAAACTATTCTTCATGTAAAACTAAACTGATACCATTGTCGTCCCACCTGCGCCCAAAGCTGTGAGAGGGTTCTCCTCTTCTCTTGACGTATCCGACATGTTCATACTTACCTTCAATGCTAACTCGGTCATCTTCCGACCACACCAACACCCTCAAAAATCACTCGTGCTCAACCATGTATCTGATGTGGTCGCAGCCAGGTTCAGCCACGATGGTAGATTTGCTGCTTCGATTGACGCCAAGGGTACCCTCATTATCAGCGAGCCCATTCCAGACAGGATCATTCAGGTCTACCAATATGACAACGTTTTCCCTAACGCAAAATATCTAGACTGGAGTGCAGACAAGAAGAAAGTATGCATTGTTGGCGAGGGAAAAACTAAATTCGGCAAAGTAATCAGTATTGATACTGGAATTACTGCTGGTGACATTGGCTCTATATCTGCTACAGTCAACTCTTGCAGTTTCCGACCTGAGAGACCTTATAAATTGGTCATGGGAGGAGATGAACTATAGCTAAAATGTTTCTAGGGTCCTCCTTACAATTTCGTCAAATCTGATAAGTCTCATGCTGGCTTCATCAACCACATTCGATACAGTACCAAAGGTACCTATATTGTCAGTGGAGGGGCTGACAGAAAGTTGGTCCTCTATGATGGAAAATCTTACTAGAGATTGGGCTAAAAATAGAATGCTCACAATGGCAGTATTTTCGGGCTGGATTGGATCGATGACTAGCACTTCGTGACTGTATCTTCTGACAAACTCATAAAAATTTGGAACACAAAATTTGAAGAGAAATAGACAATTGAAGGAGCGTTCGCCCAAGATATGAACAGTAAGAACTATGGATTTTTCCTGGTTGCTGTCAGAGCCTTCAAAGATAGGATCTACGTCTGCAACATTGATGGCGATGTCATGATTTATTGCAACCCTCTCAGTGGCAAAAAGGCTGAGCTTCTTCACACTTATCCTGGAAATCGAGCAAAAATAGTGAAAATGTGTCAATTTGGCTCAGATAATTTGATTTTGTTGGATATGGGAGGTCGAGTGCTCAGCTGCAACCTCAGCAGTCATGAAGTGTCTGTTTGTGCTACCGAAATATAAATGCATTTCATCCTCAATGGCTTTGTCAACGGTGAGCGACTCTTTGTCATGACCAATAACGGAGCTGTGTGGCTCTATGAGGGTCCCTCTCCAAGACAGCTCAAATTAGTGTATTTATGGCATAATTTAGTAAAATATCCGATAAGACTGAGTTCAAACATATATGTCGCTCCCCCAAACCTGAGCATCTCACTGGCATCACCAACAACAAATTATTGACCTATGACGTCGAGTTTGAGAAAGTGATCAATGAGGTAGCAGTCACCGAGGATGTCACTTGCCTTGCCTCAAACGACCAGTATATACTGGCAGGAACCATCAAAGGCACTGTGCTTCTGTTTAATCAAGACTTCAAACTTCTTTAACAGCACACTCTCAATACCTTCAAAATCACCACCCTAGCATTTTTTGAAACCCAACAGCCATGCACTTATCGTTGTTTGATGGGTGACGCTTGTGGCAAGATGAGCATGGTTTAAATATCTTAGCACGGTATCAAGGCAGTCAAATAAACGATGGGAGGCCACAACTCAGTGATCACTGGTGCTGCCAGTGATGGCACTAAATTGTACACTTTTTCCATGGATGGAAAAATCTGTATTTGGAACAATGAAAAATTATTCAGAGAAGGAGATATAAAGGGCTCGGTCAATGGAGGTATACTGGGAGGACTATGCATTGGAGGATATTTGGCTGTCACTGGAAATGACATGGTTACTAAATTGTTTGGCAAAGGTTCATGATTGTGCATAAATTTGTTGTAATTTTTTTCTTCATATATTTTGTGCTAGATTGCTTTGAGAAAACAGATTGCACAATAATTCACCAAATATCAACAATATTGTTTTTCAGGTCTTTGAGGTCAAATATGTCATTTTTTGATTAGTCGATACTTTTATTTATAAGAAAGATCAGTTATGTTTGAAACAATCGTGAAAAATCATACTTAAACAGAAACCCTCACCCAACCTGTTCATCTCACACTTCCTCACAACCACAATGAAAAATAGTTAATCGAGCCTTCCTCTCACAACTTCACAGTTGCCACCAGAATCAAGCCATGTGATCCTGACGAACCGAACTTCAAGGTTATCCTCAACAAAAATCACAAAGAAATCCACATCGAGAGTAGCAAACATTACAAAAACAGCTATAGCTCTAAGTCTAAAAACTTCAATATGAACAACATTTTTCCATAAAATACTCTCAATTCAGAATTGTTTAGCGAACTTGTTCAGCCAAAGCTGGCTCTTCTGAAGAAGAACTGCAATGTGTCAGTGATGGCCTATGGAGCTACCAATAGTGGCAAGACTCACACCATATTCGGCTCAGAAACATATTCTTCATAGAATCGAGGACTGGCATATCTCTGCGGAGATCATATCATAAACAGTATTTTCAAAGAGGGCTTCAAGTATTACTTCAGCTACCTCTAAATCTACAACGAAAATGTGCAGGATCTTCTCAGCTAGAAGGAAGAAAAAAAACATTATTTAAACATTTTTGAAGACCATAACGGTAAGATAAACATTCCTGACCTGACCAAAGTGTAGATATAAAGCTACCAGCATCTTGAATAGTTGATTGAAAAAGGAAATGCTGTAAGAGCAGAGGCGTCAAGCCATCTCAATCAACGGTCTTCAAGATCGCACGCTTTGCTCCAAATTGACATATTTTCAGTCCAGGATCAAGCCAGCCCAGTGACTTAAACACCGATTGATGTCAACTTCATGATTATCGATCTGGCTGGTAGCGAAAAGAGCAGTCCATACCTACAAGAAGGACATCAGAGCCTTTTGAAAGAGGGAGGAAACATCAACAGATCATTGCTTGCTCTTGGAAACTGCATCACCAACCTCTCAAATGGTGAGCAGCACATTCCATACAGAGATTCAAAGCTGACTCGCATTCTGAAAGACAATCTTTCTGGATATTGCCATAACATTATGATAGCCTGTGTCAGCCAAAACCTGAGTCAATATGAATAAACCATCAATACTCTACAGTATGCTTCCAAAGCCTACAAAATTGAAAATTATATCAGCAACCAAATTAAAAACAGGAGCCAATATGTTAATATTCCATGCGAGCATTGCCATATGACAATGGATTTTTCATATCTGTCTAAAATTCTCAAACATTATAGTTATGACCTCATCGATCTGCTTGGAACAGGACCGAACCTCAGTTATCGCTTGAATCAAAGTAAGAGTCTCAAAAAAGTAGAGGAGAGAAGTAAACATAAAAAAAGAAGAGATCGGTCAACTTCAAGCAAGAAAGAGAAAACAAAAGGTCTCAAGAAAAGTTCAGTGCCAGTTGACAAAACTGAAAAATTCCAAAAGAAACCTCCATCTCTCAGACTGAACTACAAAAAAGCCGAGGTTAGTCCTTTACAGCTGAAAAACAATAGATCTCAGTAAGCACTATATTTGACGCTAGCCACCAAAAAGGAACAACAACCAATAAAAGATTTTCAGATCAATGTATGGTAGGATTACAAGCATACCCCACAAACCACCCTCCCTTCTAAGATAAAGTTCTCCATCAACTCAAAAAAAACTGATAGCAATATGAATGACCAGCATTAAGAACATTCAATATTTCCCTTTATGGAGGAAGAAGAAAATGGAGATCTGAACTAGCTTTATTCGAAATAGAGGCCCCATCAACAAGGATAGTTGAAATATGAGCGAACTTTCAGGGCTGTCCTCAAGAGAAACAGCGAGCCAAGGCAGGTAAATCTAATCAACAAGGAAAATGACTTCAACTACATCAACATTCAGGAGGAAGAATAAGGCCCCAAAACTACCAGAGATGAGCCAAAAAACATGGTCGAATAAACAAAATAAAACAGTTCTCTATTCTACAAAGCAGCCAAGCGTATGAAACCTGACACACTTGAGCCCTTGATCCGAAGCCTCTCCCCTGAACCAGCACAACGCGAGAAGTCAGTGAAACAGCGTATTAAGATAATTACCAAATTAAGATGATGCATGAATCAAAAATTATTGATGAACTGTTTAACCTCCTTTCTGGTGATGTTCTTGTCCTTTGTGTAGTCGAAGTAGTGCTGCCCTGTTGAGCCTGGCTCTAAAGGCCAAGATACCTTGTATCCCTATATGATTGATATGCGTACTGTCTTTTCGGCCGCAAGTTTGAGAAGGACTGCCTGGAATGTTGAGTATATTTTTTATCGCAAAAATTGATGAGAGTAGCTGGGATTTTTTTTGTTAGCTGCCACAAACAGCAAATTCTAGATATAATTTCAAGTACCGTCATAAATTATGGTCTTTCTTCTGGGATTCTGGTCATTTTGCTGTAGTTTATAGGCTGTGCGACCCTCTTGATCACAATTTTGAACCTCCCAAGAATGTCAATCTACATTTGAATATCTGTACATGAACTTGCTCCTTGTTGCTGAAACCGTACAGCTGGGCTAGCCAATTATGAATCAACCTGACAAAAACAAACTTCCTAACCTTAGAAATAGTGGCCACAATTTTGTCAAGATTTTTAGTCTCCTTCTTGAACCTGTAATGCTTTGTACCCACCAGCTCCTCAGTTTGTTTCTCGTAGGCTGCACCTGAAACAGCAGGTATCTATTATTTGATGCAGCTGAAAAAGATGGGAACCATCGAAGATGTAGCATTATGATACAATTCAATGTACAGCTGCTGTGAGGCCCAAGAGATGCACTCCTAAGCTAATTTAGACTTGTAAAAAGCTGAAAGGCCGATGGTAATGCCTTTGGAGACCACCGGGCAGAAGAGGAGGTCGTTGTCAAAGCTGATATACTGGCTGTCGACAAAAAGTAGGTGTTCTGTGTAGAAGTTGATGAAAAAAATAGGATGCTCATTCTGAATGAATTTTCTTCTGATTGCTGAAAAATATTTGTGAGGTGCGATTTTGCACTATTGCAACTGCTGAGGGCCAATGATGTCGAATTTGTTGGCAATCGCCATTAGTGCAGATAAGAGAAAAGCATGCCTTGAAAAGTACAACTCAATCAGCCTGTACTTTTAACTTTTCTCTCCTTCTTTGTACTTGAGAGAATGTTCATTGAGGGCAGCTTTCAGGTGCGAAGTATAGCACTCAATAAGGTACTCAAGATTTGCTGAGTCCTTATAGAGAGATTTGAGCACCATCACTTTGAGCTTGTTTATGCACAAATCCACAGTTTTCTTGTCATCGTCTGCCTTCATTGGTGTAATCCTAAATATTCGTAAAGCCGGTCTTTCTCTGATCCTTTCTAAAAATAGCCACACATCTACGCTCAAGCATGGTGAATTCTTCAGCAGATATCTGCTCCTTCATCCCCACCATATGCTAATAGATTTCCTGAAGGGTATGCTCCAAGTTGTACTGAACCTTGTGAGTGAGTTGGGAAGGAGTGAGGTTGTTTGGCACAAACCTCCGATATGTCTCTTTCACGAAGATGGTGAAGTTGATGGAAGCTCTGTAATTATCCAGATGCGCCCGCACATTGAAGACTCCTTTCTGAAACTACAAGCTAAGATAAGATGGAGGATACTTGTTTTAATAAATTTTGCGGATGAGATGGACCATTGCATTTGGATTGGGATTCGCTTCATGTTTGAGAGAAGGCTTCTGCTCGACGTAGGTTTGCTTTCTGAGGAGTTCTGTTGTTTATTATTCGTAATTTTGAAACTCGCACAGCAAATTGCTTCCCTCCATAAATACAATTTATAACATCAAGCCATGACCATTATGAAAATAGTGGCTGTATTCATAAATGAAATAAACTATTTATAATCAACTGTTGTGTCTATAGAGCAGATATCCCTGTTCTTTCAGAATTGCTACAGTAAATTATAATAAAACAAATAAAAATGCTTAACAAGTATGAGGAGTTCTTCAAGATATCCAAGCATGACGAGTGTTCAATTTACACCGCTGCCAGTCGCTAAACAGGTCAACCTGTGCTTCTTAAAAGGTTCAAGAATAAACTGACCTGGGATGAGGTCCTTAAGAATAAAAATATGCAGTTCAGTCAACGCAGCAAAATGTTTCCTAAAATGATTGAGATATTCAAAAATAAACAGGATTTCTATATCGTCTATGAACGTCCCACTCATTCCTCTCTACAGTAAGCCCAAGACATCGGCCCTCTTTCGCTGTAAAATTACTACATCCTCTTCCACGACCTCTGCCAACATTTGATAACTCTCAAGAGCAACGTTCCAGGAGTATACGTCATACCTGATTGGATCTTCATACACCGACACACTGTCAAAATAGTTCACTACTAGCCCTTTTTTTTGAGCAAGGAGGCCCTCAGCAGCGATCATGTATACTTGTACAAAGTTGAGAATCAGATTCTTCCTGAAGACAAAGATGATGAGAGCAATTCAACGATCGTCCCTGGAAGCAAGAGAAGAAATTTGGTGTTCAACCTCGGCATGATTTCTTATCACCTTTTGACAGGAATGAAACATGATACTCCCGAAACATAGGATGACTATCTCGCTATGGTGACCTAAATCTCCTAAAACGCATAGAGGCGAATCCTGAAAGCCACGAAAGACAAGCAACTAGCTCAAATGGTGGAAAAAATGCTGTCAAAAAATATTTTCGAAATCCCATAACTTGAGACAGTCGCTAACATGATGTAGTACAAAGCTGCAGCAATTACTCCCAAGAAAAGAAGTCATGCCACCAACATAGAAATCGATATTGAGCACATCAAGTTGGAGAACAGCAGAGACCGAGAAGAAGTCGACTTCAGGAGAAGACTCAGGCCTTGCTGTATCGAAAAGGAGTCAAGTTTGGAGAAAATCAAATAAGAAATCAGGATGAGCAAAGAGATAAGGTAACAAAAAGAGAAAGAGTACAAGTAGCTTCAGGGAAGAAAAGTCAATATGCAAAACTGGTAAAAAGAAACACCTCGGATAGCCAAAAGCAGCAAAAAAACAATTTTGCCACAAATCAAGCCGACCAGCAGACGTCGAATGAAAACTGAAGCTGACCTGATGAACACCACAAACTCTAAGCCGTTGATGTTCAACAATCGTTCTTTGCTTTTCTGATCCAATACTATTATAGTCGTTTATAACGTTCCATGTAGTGGCGCAGATCCTATTGCCTCTATCACCCTTCCGAAGTCATCACCAACTTCTGTCGATAAAGTAGACCTATATCCATTCAGAATCATGCCTGATGCCCTTATGCCCCACTTGCATTCGTTAGCATTCGCAATACCATACAGAGTCATCCATCCGACCTCAGTACTTCAATATAAGCGAAACATTAGACGAAGTCGATAACTCACTCAAGACGTGCATTCTCAATCTGGAACAAGACAAGAAGAGAAACGTAAGCATGTGAAATAGATAGATCGATATCATGAAAAAAATACAAAGCATGGAGGGATTGCTCAAGGAAAAATTAAGTACAGCTAAAAGTTATATTTTTCAATTGCTGGAGCAGGCCTTCGATGATCTGGAGTCGGAGTTGCAGGAAACACTGTCAAAAGTAAATCTCGAACAAGGACTGCACTCTCTAAATAAAGCTGAGAAAGTCCATGATAAACTGACAAATTCATTGATCGAACTGCACGCACTCAGAGACGGCCTAAAATCATAAAAGATCATGGGAAGCGCTATTGTTTTTCTGAAGGATAAACAACCATAGACATCCTCCTTCCATAACTCTCTGCTAGCCTACCTCGACGTAACTTCCTTCTTAATGACAGACCAACGAAAGTTACACTCCTAAAATCTAGTTCAATAACGAGGCTAAAAATCAGATTTTGTTCAATATGTCCAGGTTGATTAGAATAGAGGGCAAGCGGCAAGGGAAAAGAGATAGACAACGTGATCAACCCAGTTTGTTCAAGAGTCGAATCAACAGGGAGCACCAGGCTAACAAAAGCTAAAAGCTATAGAAATCATACACTCCCTAAAAGTCAACTAACTATATCAGGCCAGGAACAGAAGGAGGCATTGCCGGTTTCAACAACAATTCTCCATATCGCGATAAAATAGCCAACACACTCAAGCCAACCCTTAACCATAGTCCAAGTCAAATTATCGGAACCGAAAGCTACCGCAGTCGAGGCTATAACCCAGCAGACTATGAGACCAAAATGCGAAGAGCCGTCAACTCACGTCGCTAGCAGTAGTTTTTTTACTAACCAATCTCTTGATAGCATATCTTTGGTGTAAGGGTTTAAAAGTGTTAGATTGAATAGAGTATATTTAAGATGAAGGATCAACCGTACTTTATTGTTGGAGATTTTGGCTCCATCAGCATGTTCTCGATTCTTTGCTGGTTCTACAAAAACTGCTTGCATAGCTTCTATAAACCAGGCAAGAAGTTTGCAGCAGATCCGTAGCCGCGAGATGAATCGTTGGCCCCTGTACGGAATGAACCAAAATTGTCCTTCTTTCCTTCCCCTTCTTCTTCCTTCATGAAATTCATACGGGCTCTCTAGCCACCGAAAGTTTTACTGGGGTTGAATCCCATTTCGTTCTGAGCAGCTCCTGGATCCTAGGCTCCTCTATTTCGCATAAAGGGAAGGTTTTTCTTCTCAAAGCTGGCCTGGAAATTGTTGGCTCCC
>Ga0100402_1003832_pt1 | contig 16207 bp, 8 predicted proteins | sample CryGeyme20150102_FD_80419 | JGI IMG/M metagenome (GOLD analysis project Ga0100402, IMG submission 80419) | Groundwater microbial communities from Crystal Geyser aquifers in Utah, USA - Crystal Geyser metaG 2015-0102 | ecosystem: Environmental > Aquatic > Deep subsurface > Groundwater | place...
ACCCTTTCGGTTTCCCTCCAATTCAAGTACTTGCTACTAATCTCATGCATCTTGGAGGGAAAGCACACGTGCTTAGTGCATTTTAACGCATCATAGCGACAGCGTCCTCGCTGGTGCTTAAAAATAAACGTCAGCGTCCACGCTGATATCCGAATTAAATCTCGGCATTAGGCATTGGTTTAAATCCATGTTATAAAATCAGGTTTTTCTGATTTTACGTGAAGTTGACCACCCTTTCGATTTCCCTCCAATTCAAGTACTTGCTTTTATACCCATGCATCTTGGAGGGAAAACGCACGTAGTTAGTGCATTTTAGTACATAATAGCGTCAGCGTCCTCGCTGACATCAACTAATTCTCCACTGTGGCAATAACTTGCACTCGACTTTTATATTTTTGATCAAAATGTATAGTTGCAGAAATCTGTTTTGTTAAAGAATCCATCATACTATAACCAAAACCTCGTTTTTCTCCAGTTTTTATTTCATCAGGAATCCCAATTCCATTATCCTCCATAAGTAACTCAATTCTATCTTGCTTGTTTGTCAATGCAATCGTAATTGTTGCATTATCTGGTCTTCGATCTTCAGGAAAGGCATATTTAATTGCATTGGTAATTAATTCAACAAAACTAATTCCAATTATTAATGCAACCCGTTCTGGTAAACTTACTTTTCCAAGCGAGTCTTTAATAGTTATAAATTTGGGGACTATTGTTTGTTTTAATTCTGCTAAAAGTGATTTTAGATAGGTACTCATTTCCACATTCTCGGTATCTCGGCTTTGATATAACTTATCGTACATTGTCCCAATAGCCGCAATTCGGGTAACAGTCATACTTAGACTATCTTTTACTTCTTCATTATCAGAATAAATAGCTTGTAAATTCATCATTCCCATCATCATCGATAAATTATTCTTTATACGATGATGTACCTCACGAATTAAAACATTTTGATGTTCGATTAATAAGTTCTTTGCTTTCTCCTCTTGCACACTCGAAGTTATATCATAAAATATTCCAACAATACCGCTTACTTTCCCATCCGATTCGATTACAGGAGATTTAATCACCTGTACAAATGATTCGCTTTGGGTTATTGGATTAATATTACGTTCAATGGTTTTAAAAACTTTCTTCGTTTTAAACACTCGTTGATCATCTCTCCAATACTTATCAGCATCTTCAACTGGATATAAATCATAGGCTGTTTTGCCAATTATATCAGCAGTATCCTTCTGGGTATTCTTTCTATAGTATTCATTTGTATAGACAATTTTGCCTTCTCTATTTATTCTATAGACATTCATAGAAATCAAATCGAGAATACGTTCAAAGTACTTTTTCTGCTCTTCTACTTTTTTATTGGCCTCGTATATCTCATCCATCGGAATAACAAAACTTACAAAATTATCTTCATCTAACTGAAAAGCATTGAACATAACATAGGTGAGTTCACCGTTTTTTTTCTTTAAGACTGAGCGGTTTTTCAATTTCGATTTCTCGAGCATTTCCTTAAACTGCTCTTCATAATCACTAGTGTTTGCAGCTATATCTTTTACTAATAATTGTTGTAACTCATGTTGAGTGTACTTTAACAGTTTTGCCGCTTCTTGATTTACATAATTATATTTTCCTTTTTGATCTACAATAAAGACCGCTATTGGAGCCGAATCGAACTGAAGTTTAGCTATTTCTATTAAACCAGTTTTATTCTTTTTAGGCATCTCATTTTCTTCAAGTGTTGCAACTTTGCGAATATAACCGTGCCAAAGTGTTGAGCCATCTGGTAGTCTTTCGGGAGAAGCTTCACCTTCAACTACAATAATTTTATTATCCTTAATAACCCGATATTGTTTTTCCCATTTCGATAGTTCATTTTGTGACTTAGTTATGGAAGCTGCAACATCTTTACTATCATCAGGATGAATAGCTTCAAAAACAGAAGAAGCATCATCAATTACATCTTGCGGTCTTACAGAATAAATATCGAGCATTCCTGCACTCGAATACGGAAAATGACTACTTCCATCTTTTCTAACACGATACTGATAAATAACACCCGGAATATGGCCAGAAATCTTATTCAATTTTTCCCTAACTGAATATTCACTGATTATTGGAACTATAGTAGAAATCATGCTAAGAACATTTCCGTCAGAATCACGCTCTATTGCCGAACCCTGATGTTTAATCCAAACAGGATACCCTTCTGAATGCATTATCTTATAAGAAATAGTGAATTCAGACTCTTTATTCGAAAGAAAACTTTTTAGTAAAAACTTAACTAATTCTTGATAATCAGAGTGGATTAAACTTTCCCAATAAGAAAGAGAAATAGAACTTTCTTCTGACTTAAGACCAATTACTAAGCGTGTTTTAGAAGAAATAAAAACTTGGTTTGTACGTGTATTTAACTCCCAAACACCATGTTCAGTTGTATCAAGAGCTGTATTCCATCGTTGCTCAGCTTTGGTTAATTCTTGCTTTGTTTTAAATAAATCAAGCGCCATTTCAATTGTCGAAAGTAGTACAAACTGACCAGCATTTTTCGTAACCAAACCATAGCGCGTAATCTGTTTTACTTTTGCAACGATTTCTTTTTCTGAATGGGAGGTAAGAAAAACGATTGGCAGTTCTCGTTTTTCCAGAATTTGTTTCGATGCTTCAGTTCCATCAATTCCGGAACCAAGGTCGATATCCATCAATATTAAATCTATTTCTCTGTCTTGTTGAGCTAATTCTACAGCTGACTCTCCGTTTTGTGCATGAACCACATCATAATTTTGTTTATTGAGCAATAAGGTCTCAGTAAACGCAATAATGGGTTCATCTTCCACTAAAAGTAATTTGTACTGACCAGCTTTATTCATTTATATAACAGAAGAGTTTAATAGAATTTAAGAAAGTGCTTGTTGAATATCATTTAAAATATCGGTTGGATGTTCTAAGCCCACAGAAACACGCACTAAATTGTCGCTTATTCCAACAGCTTCTCTTTCCAATGTAGAAAGTTTGGAATGAGTTGTTGATGCAGGATGAGTTATGATTGTTCTAGAATCGCCTAAATTTGCTGTAATCGAAATGAGTTGCAATTTATCGATAAGCTGAGTCGCTTTTTCTTGGCCGCCATTTATAGTAAAACAAACGACTCCTCCACCCATTGCCATTTGTTTTTTTGCCAATTCATGTTGTGGATGTGATTCTAAAAACGGATAACGAACAGTTTCAACTTCACTTAATTTCGATAATTCTTGAGCAAGCCAAAATGCCGACTCTGAATGTCTCTTCATTCTAATGCTCAACGTTTCTAAACTTTTAGAGAAAATCCATGCATTAAAAGGCGACATTGCAGGCCCTGTTTGTCTGGCAAAAAAGCGCAGTTCTTTAATTAAATCTTTTCTTCCAAGTACGGCTCCACCAATGGCTCTACCCTGTCCATCAATAAACTTTGTAGCTGAATGTGTAACAAGATGCGCACCATATTTCATCGGTTGTTGAATAATTGGTGTTGCAAAACAATTGTCTACATTCAGAATAATTCCACGTTCATTTGCTACTTTTCCAATCATTTCCAAATCATAAACTTGTAGCCCCGGATTAGAAGGCGTTTCAAGAAAAAACATTTTTGTATTGGGCTGAATCGCATTTTCCCAATCTTCACGAGTTGAGCCATCAATATACGTATGCGTAATTCCCCACTTTGGCAAAATCTTAACCAAAATCTGATGTGTTGAGCCAAAAACACTTCTAGCAGCAACAATATGATCTCCAGATTTCAATAAAGCAGCCATTCCTGTAAACACTGCCGACATTCCTGATGCGGTTCCTATTCCATCTTCTGCTAATTCTAATACCGTTAATTTTTCGATAAATTCATTCACATTGGGATTAGAAAAGCGTGTGTAAATATTGCCTTGAATTTCATCGGCAAACATTGCTCTTGCCTGTTCTGCATCATCAAAAACAAAACTTGAGGTCATATAAAGTGGCACCGAATGCTCACGTTCTCCTCTTTTTTGTTGAATTCGTATGGCTAAAGTTTCTGGGTGTAATGAAGCGTGTTTATCCAGATTTTGGTCATTCATAAAAGACAAGATTCTACAGGTTGATTTAATTAAGGTATATTTGGTAAGGATACTGATTTTTAGGGAAATTTGAAGGTAGAATTTCCCGTTATTTCTTGGTTTTAATCCAGAATAATTGAGTTTGGCTTTTGGGTGCTTTTAGATTTTACTGTATTTGATATTTGGCCGGGATTCTTGTTCGAAAGCTTTCGGAACAGAATGATTTGGTTTTTTTGCTGCTTTTTTGAATATCTATAGCATTCTTCGTTTGCCAAGATTATTCCGGAAAGCGTTCGGGAAGAATGGCTTGATTTCTTTTTTTTTATCTCGAACTATGCTAATAGCATGACGTGAATTGACACTGCTCTTTATTAAATTCGACGCAAGCATTGTAATATGTGTATTATATGTGTATCATTAAAATGTAATAAAAGAGGTGTATGGACAACCGCGATAAATTTCCGACTATTAATGTACTAAATGTGTTTATGGGATTTAAAAACCCCAAATTAAAACATCCGATTACCCCAATTCGGTTTGAACTTCCCACGGGAGAAACACATCATGTTGCTACAATCCGGCAAACGCATAAAGAACGTGTGGGACAAGCTGTGCATCATCATTTTGTGATACAAACTAAAGAAGAACGCTATTTTCACATTGTTTTTGATACAGGGGAATTGCAATGGAAACTTATTCAGGAATTTGATCCGGAATTGCTCTTTAATCAATAATAATCAATTCTTTTAGTTGAGTTTAAAACTATGAGCCCACTCCAAAAAGTCGATTTTATCGGTTTACACCCTTCCAAATCGTACGAATTCGCCGATTATTTTGCTGAATACTACTTATCGGAGTAAGCTCATCGATTCTTTTGAAATTATTACGAGACTAAACTAAATTCGGAAATTGAAATCTAGAGTTCTTCTATTTCAAAAAAAACGCTAAACCAAAATTGTGATGCGCTTCAATCAATCAACAAAGCGAAGATTGAGTACGAATAATCTATTAAACTGAATTCGGATTAAGAAAGAAAAAACTCTTTTCTCTGCCCTATTCAGTAAAAAAGACTTCACTCAGACAAGGTCCGTTTTCTAGATTGACACATCTTTTGGCCGAAAGCCCTGATTATGTATGTGTTGTACAAACGCCATCTCACCATAATTCAGATTATTTTATCAAAGCTCCGTGAAGCGAAAACGAGATCTCGCCATATTACTAATTTGGCCAAATGTTTTTAATCAGTAAAGCACATCTTAAAATACTCATAGAATTTGAAAACTCTCTTTCAAAGGAATAAGCATGAAAAAAAGCTTGTTCAACACTCGCTCATTCAGTGATGAGAATAGTTTTGATTTAAAAATTTTAGTTCAAATCGTGCCAGAATATATTGCTAAATAAGATATAAAGACCTTGACATCTTTATCTCTTAAGTATATATTAATTATGCAAAACTAAGGTTTTCACTTACATATTGCGATAAAAGGTTCCATGAGGCTCTTCTGTGGCAAAGAGCACAAAATTTAAGATGTTTAAAAGTTATTTAGGAGAATAGAAATGCTATCCATTGTTGAAAATTATAAAGCGATTGAGAAAAAAGTTAGCAATCAACTTTTACTTGATATAGCACATGCATCATTGCAATCTGATTTTGTGTCAGATAATCCACTATTTTTTGTGCATGTCGATCATAGTTTCATAGAAATTCATATTAGAAAAGATGCTTTTTCGAATGATCATATCTTGCGTGATACGGCAATTGATACAGGAATTCTAATTAATGCCATTCGCGGTTTAATAATGAAACTTGGGCATGAAACCATTACTGATTTTGAAATGAAAGAACGTGGCACAATAAGAGTTGCTCGTATTTCTTTGGGTGTCAACTTTACTGATGAAATGAAGCATAAAATCAATTATACAAGAAATACGATGTATGGAATGAGTCAGGCGATGCAATCAGTTAGTAAAGATGAATCCATCAAGCGTGAATTACAAGGGATTTTAATAGAAAGACAACTTTATGTTCAGCAAAGCAATGTGAGTCAAGCCAAAACCAATCATGCTCAATTCGTCATTTTAGGTGCTTATTTCCATTTAGGTGGCTGGATTGAAGCCGGAATGAGTATTGGGAAAGCAATGGAACATGTAAAAAAGACCTTGAACACAAATATTCATTTATGTGATTCTGCAAAATGTACACATGTGGTTTCAGAACAAGATAGAAACAGAGGTCGCTTTGTATTAGTTGGATTTAGTACAGAAAATTTAGACCATAAAATTCCTAAACGAGAGATTCAAGATTATTTTGTTTAAGTGTTTTAGAAATAAAGTAAGCTCAAAAATAGTATTTGCGAAAATTCGCCTAGTTACTTTGAATCGTCAGAGTTGAGACTTTGGTTTCGTGTTTGGACTAAAAATATTTCATTTGAGAAAATTTCTGTTTGATGTTATAAGCGGACGCTGGCGCTAGAAATGGGTTTGTACTTACAAATCCCCCTTTTGAGACAATATGAGGCGATTTTCTCGAAAATTCAGCCAAAGGGGGCTTGGGGGATTTCACTTCGGAATGGTCCTTCCAGATTATTGCTTATTCTATTTGTATTTCACCAGCGGACGCTGGCGCTAGAAATGGGTTTACTATTTCAATCCTAATTAACAGTTTAAACTTTTTAGTTCTTCTTGAAATCTCCCTAACCCTCTTTGTTGTTCATCCGTCATCATACTTTAGGTTCCAGGCAAAAGAGGGATTTTTCGTTTCGAGTTTTGACTGAAAATATTTCATTTGAGATAATTTTTATTTGCTGTTATAAGCGGACGCTTATTCTATTTTTTTCACCAGCGGACGCTGACGCTGGAAGTAAATTAAATTACCCCATAAAAATAGTTTCAACCGCAAGCGCTATAGTAAAGCTTTCTACTATAACGCAATAACGGTTGAAGCCACTTATCCCATAACACTATTATAGAAGGAAAATCGACTTAATCGGCTTTCTTTCTCAGTTTCTTTAATCCGTATGCCGCTGAAATAGCTGCAAGAATTCCTAAACCGCCATCAATTGGGGCTTGATCTGGTGCGTTTGGCATACCTGGAGGTTGAGCAATTAAGTCATGAGCACCTAATAGCAGTATTACTGCACTAATTGTGAGGAAAATTATAATTCGTTTCATACTAAATACATTTAAAAAGTGAATAAATCTTAGGATTCAGAAGTGTTAATTTCTTCTGAATCCTTGTAAGTGAATCCTATTTTATCAAGGTCATTTGTTTAACAATCATCTTTTGACCTGAAACTAGTCGGTAGAAATACAGACCGGATGACAACTGTTGCGCATCGAATCTTACCGAATAGCGACCTGCAGCTTTAGTTTCGTTAACTAAAGTGCGAACTTTTCTTCCAAGTACATCAAAAACTTCTAAAGTAACTTTTGACTGTTGTGGCACGCCAAATTTAATAGTGGCAGTTGGATTAAACGGATTTGGATAGTTTTGAGCTAATTCTACTTCAGCAGGTAAATTTAGAGCTTCTTCCGCACTCGTTGTGAATGGTTTTATTTTTAAGATGAAGACTGGTTCAGAATCAGAAGTTACAGTGGAAAGTGAACCATCTTTACGATTTAACAAACTATTTTTTGAAGTCTGTTTTTTAGGATCAGCAGTGTAATTAAACGTAAGTGATTGAATTTCATGCAAATCGTATTCATTTCCAGTTGCAACTTCTACGAAATACATAGATGCTTCTTCAGGAACAGCCGCTAGTGGCCAATTCAATGTAAATTCACCACTTAAGGTAGCATCCATATAAATTGGGAAACTAAGTTCAGTTTCTGCACTTAATGGCAAGCTGTTTATTTTAACCGATTGACCCTCAATATTGAAGAACAAATTAGCATAAGAATTAGCTAAAGGCCATAAATAGAATGCGTCTTTAGAATCAATTCCATGTTTACTTTTTTCATTGAATTTCACTTCAATTTTTGAAGAAGTATTGGTACTAGCATGATTAAGAGCAAACTCAAATTTGGGTTTTTCTAATTTGAATTCACCGCCACCGCCGTTTGAAATAACACTACTAGTGCTGATAAATTCAGTATCAAGCGTTAAATTCATTTGGGAATCAGGTCTTAATAATCGAACAAAAAATGACTGATAAGCTGGTATTTGACCATAATCAGCTTCTATCCATTCGTCGTTAACAGGATCCCAAGCATAGACATAATCACTTACTCCATATTCAGGGTCACCTTCTTCTTCTGGATATAAGGTTAACTCATCATCTATAGCACTTACAACATCGCTTGCACTAATTCCAAAACCAAATGGATTTCCGATAAGTACCCATCCTTCATCGCCATTTAAATTAGAACTTTCATCAATATCTACATTTTTTACTGTAAAAGTTGAGGTTGTAGTACTACGTAAATCACCTGATCGATAGAATGATTTTGGCCAGCCTCCATCAACAGGAGCTTGTCCGTCAGTTGGATTATCATCCGCATAGGTGTAAGCTAAAACGCCAGCTCCAACAGTAAGCTTTGTTGTATCCAAATCGGTTTCAATTTTAGTCCATTTTGCACTATCAGGATTAAAAGTAAACAAGTTAGCACCTCCAGTTGGTGCGTTTGAATTCGGAGCACCCTGAGTCCAAATATCACTTAGAAATGTTCCAAGTGAGGTATCGAAAGGATTCGAAAGCATTTGCCACTCGTTTTCATCAGAATCGCCACTTAAAGAAGGATTTTGATTCACTGTAAGGAAATTAATCGTTAACGTTGAACTTCCTTTTGTTGTTGTAAACGTTAAGGTTACATCTTCCAAACCAATTCTGTCAACCGCAAATTTTAAGGCATTTGTTGATGGTATAAAATCATTATCATCACCGTCATAAATTTCATCGCCATCTATATATAAATAGTTTCCTAAGTTTCCATAAGTGTAACTAAGAGTCAAGGTAGAATCTTCGTATGTATCTGCAAACTGGAGGAACTCATTTGTAAATGTGTAATAGGTCGAATCTTTGTTAACCGCTATTGTAGTATTTCCTTGACTAACTAAATAAAACGGATCACCACTTGTTACAACAAATTGACTAAATGATGTAATTCCATTAAACGTAACTTGCCCATTTGTATTTTCGGCACTAACACCAGAAGCAGCTAAAGTCCATGTTCCTGTTGAAGTTGTACTTCTTTTGTACAGTTTTAATAGACTTGGATCATTTATTTCTTCGGTTGTGAAAGCATTGGCTCCAAGTGATAAAGTTATATTAACATTAACCGCACCAGGATCACCAAATAAATCGATAATAAAATACTTACTGCCTTTTGAAAAGTTATACCCAGCTGGCATAGATGCAGGTAGAGTTTCATATTCTACGACTTGAACATCTACTGCATTCTCAAAACTACCATTTAATTGCACATTTCCGACAGTATTGTTTGATGTACCACTTGAAATACTTTGATTTGTAACCGTTCCTTGTCCAAAAGGCATGTCGGAGACTACATAATTATATCCATTTATATCTAAATAAAGACTGTTAATTTTATCGTATCTGTTGATGTCAAAACCTGAATCTTGACCACCAGAAATTGGCGTAGCGAATTGCCAGTAATGCTCTAAACCAGTTGGAAATCCAACAGGTGGTCGATTCATAGTAGAACGAATTTCAGAAGCAGTTCTAAGTACACTCCAATAGCGAATTTCATCGATAGCACCATTAAACATTTTATCTTCATTCCAATTTGTGCCGACATACCATGGAGTATTAGACACAGAGGCATCGGTTATGGCTTCAGAATCTTCTAATTCACCATTCACATATAAAGTCAAATTCCCGCCTGAAGTTCCTGTAAGTGCAATATGATACCAAGAACTAACTGTTGCTATTGAAGTACCTTGTAATTCAATCCTAGTTCCACCACCATTGGCATGCCCTGCGTAAAATTTATTATCAGCTCCAAGTCCAAGTAAGATATCATCTTCGCCATAAATTAAAAAGACTTGATCTGATGAAACAACGCTTGGTTTTACCCAAAGTTCAATCGTAAAAGGAGAATTAACCGTGCTCATTGCAAATGAACCATAAGTGGATCCACTAAAACTTAATGCACGACCTGGAGTGGTTTCAAAATCAATTCCGGCTACAGCATTTGTTGTAACAGAACCCGTACTTACAGTAGTTCTATATGCAATTGCATTACCTGCACTATTAAATTCAATTATTTTGAAATGATATTCAGTTCCAGTTGTTAATCCGGTTACGGTTGCAGAGCTCCCATTTCCGCTATATACAACAAAATTTCCAGTAGTAATTTCTGAACCATCACCGAAATTTGAATCAGCAGTATAAACTGTATTATCAACAGGAGATGCATCAACAGCACCACCTGCTTTGGCAATTATAAGTGTACTTCCACCATTACCGCCTGACCAAGTTAGACTTACTTGAGTTCCCCAATTATTAGAAAAACTTGAAAGAGAAGCAGTAGATGTTGGGGCGCTTACAAGTTCATTTTTAAAAACACTGATTCCTCCATTTACAGCAAAAATAACATCTAGATCTCCGTCTCCATCGGCATCTCCAAGATCTGCTTTAAGCCCTGAGTACCCTCTACTAACATAATAGGAAGAAGGGAAATTTCCACTACCATCATTAAATAAAAAAGTCATTGAGCTACTCAACAAGGCAATATCTAAACTCCCATCTCCATTCAAATCGCCGACTTTCACATTATCAGTTGAATAGGTTTTACCAATGGTTCTTTGTGTAAATGTTCCATCATTATCGTTATCGAAAATGTATAAACTATCTGCATGAATAATTAAATCGAGGTAACCATCACCATCCATATCACCGACATCCATTCCCCAAGGTTGATCGCTGCCAATGTTATAGGTTTGATTAGTAAAACCACCCACTCCATTTGATAAGATAATTCCTAAACTATCGTTCGTGGGAGAACTATTGCTTCCAACTTGTTTGATTACAGCGAAATCTAAAAATCTATCGTTATTAAAGTCGCCTGTAACAGCAAATCTACCTTGAATTCCGGAAAATGGTGTGCTTCCCTCTGTATACGTTCCATTTAAATTGTTACTAAATGGCCACAAACCTGCAACATTATCGGCTGTTATGAAAATATCATCATGATTCGAGTTAGTCCAATTGGCGATAACTGCATTATAAATATTGGTTGTTGGTAAATAAGTATGAAATGGAGATGATCCAGGAGCTGTAAATGTTCCAGAGCCATTATTTGAGTACACAATATGTGAAAGTGTACCAGAACCAGGATTCATTACGAGAACAATGTCTAAGTCTCCATCATTGTCCATGTCGTGAAGTATTGTACTTTGCAAATTATATCCGCCACTTAACGTATAGGTTTGACCAACGTCAGGTGTTACATAAGAATCAACTCCATTCGATTTCCTAAGTATGTAGAATTTATCATTGTTTTTATCTAAAGCCACAACATCAAGATCTCCGTCTCCGTCTAAGTCTCCAAATGTTAAAGCGTTTGCGCCACTTGGTAAGCTTCCAAAAGATGTTGTTGAAGAAAAGAAACCTTCTCCGGTTCCACCTGTTGCTACCCTAAATGAATAGGTCATTGTTTCACTGTTGGCGTTATTCGCAAAATTCAAAAATTGCAATACTGTTACTGTAATTAATTCACCAGGTAAAAAGTCATCATCAGGATTAATGGTAAGTACACGAGGTCCAGCTGAATAACTATTAAAAGTTGAATAAAGACCATGTAATGAGCCTTTAACGAATACTTTGTTGGGTTGAATCATTTCAAGCGCATCCATATCTGCACTATAAGTGATTTCTATATTTGCGCCAACGGCAACATCTAAATCATTACGTGCCGGACTGACGCTCGAAATCGTAGGTTGTGCCCAACTTGATAGTGCTAGGCCAAATAAAAGTGGTACTAAAAGTAGTAGCTTTTTCATAGTGTTTTATTTTGTTGAGGTGTTTTGGTAATTATAAATTTTGCAATTTCTGATAGGTTTTCTTTGGATACAAAACCTTTAATATTCAAACTGTTAGCTTTATTTCTCAAATAAGCAGAGTCGTAACTAGTAACTATAATTACATTCGCAAAAGGATCTTTTTGATTAATAAGCCTTGCTGTCTCTAATCCATTTATTTGTTTTAATTGATAATCCAGTAATGTATAATCTGGTAAAAACGAATCGTATTCTTCAATTGCTTCTTCCCCACTTTCACACTCTAATATTTCAACACTGTCTGATATAGACATTTCGAGCTGTTGTTTTAGCACTCTTCTCATTGCTGAATGATCATCAACTATCATTATTTTCATACTTGTGTAAACTAATCTTTTAAACTTTACTTAAAATCTTAGTTGTCAAGCACTTATACAATAGGTACTGCTACTCATTTTTATGGGTACTAGTACCTATAAAAATGAATTTTATCTAAGAAATGCATTTTATATAGCTACAAACGCTTTTTAGAGCTTTACTTATTCCAATTTTTTTGCAAATATAACATGAGATAAAAAGGCATAATTGTTTCAGGTTTTTGTCTGTTAAATAAAAACCATGATGAAATCCCCTAACCCTTTAAAGTTCTTGCGTCTTCATACTTGAATTTCTTGGTAAAAGGGGGATTTTATTTTGAGTTTATTCTAGTTTTTCACATGTTCAATCGCATATTTCAACAATGCATGTGCCCCACTTAAACCCAATTTTGAACAAATATTATTTCTATGATTTTTTATCGTTTTTAAGCTAACCCCTAATTCATCAGCAATATCCTGACTTGTTTTCATCTTAGCTAAAAAATGTACAATCGTTAATTCGGTTGGTGTAAGTTTTGATAAATCATTCGGTTCACTTTTTTGTGATGTTTGTCTTAAATTCCTTTTTACTAGAAAATCGGAAATTTCAGGACTTATATAATAATTCCCTTTAATAACAGCTTGTAAACATTGTTCAATTTCTGTAACTGTATTTTCTTTAAGTACAAATCCCTTAACTCCAAGATCTAAAGCTTTATTAAATAAAGACTCATCTTTATACATCGTTAAAAAAATTATCTCTCCCGAAAATCCATTCTCTTTTAAAAACTTTGCGGCTTCATATCCTGATAATTCGGGCATTTCTATATCGAGAATCACCAATTCTGGTTTATATTCTTCAACTTTTTGTAAGGCAGCTTTTCCGCTATTTGCTTCAATAATTTCAGCATCAACTATTAATGACAATGTTTGGATTAATCCTTTTCTGATTAATTCATGATCATCTGCAATTAGAATGCGGTTTATTGAATTCATTTTATGTAATTGGGATTGCGATTTTTATGCTAGTGCCTTTTCCATCACCAGATTGAATATGCAAAGTTCCACTGAGTGAATCAATACGTTCTTGCATTCCAATAAAACCCAAACCTGATTTTTTTTGTTTTGTGGCATTAAATCCTTTTCCATCATCCCATAATGTGACTTTTATGGAATCATTTTCAATCTTAATAATTACAGAAGCCTCCGTTGCATTGGAATGTTTATATATATTGGACATCGCCTCCTGAATAACTCGATAGAAATGTATTTCTTGGTTTTCTGGTATTAATCCTGCTAACTCATCAATATGATAACTCCAATCAATACTTGATGATTCATTTTGTTGCTCACATAAATTATTAATGGCTTCGGATAAACCAAAATTTTCGAGGTGAACCGGCCTAAGTCCATGCGCAATAGTTCGTACATCTTGAATAGAACTTACGGCGCTGTTTAATATTTCGTCGAGCTGATACCCAAGCTCTTTTTCATTGCCTAAAGACTTTTTTGCCATTTCTACGCGATTTTTAATGACTAATATTTGCTGTCCTAATCCATCATGTAATTCTGATGCTATTCTAAATCGTTCTAATTCTTGTGATTCAATAAGCTGATCTGTAAACCATTTTTGTCTAATTTTATCCAAATTCAATTTCTTTATTCTTAGATAAAAAATGGATAAAATGGAAGATAGTAGTAGTAAAATGGCAATAGTTGTAAACCAAATAGTATCCCAAAAAGGTGGTTCAATTCGGATAAAAATTGAGGCATAAGACGAATTCCACTCTCCTTCAGAATTACTAGCGGTAACATTAAAAGTATATTCGCCAGGTGGTATTTTTGAATATAATGCCGTTCTTTGATTCCCAACTTCAAACCAAGAGTCATTTAAGCCCTCTAATTTATACTTGAAACGTATTTTATCAGGCGCACTGTAATGCAATGCTGAATAGTTAATCGTTAAATCTGTTAAAGTGTAATCCAAAGAAATTGAATCAGCGATTGCTAAGTTTTTCGAACCATTTACAAGTTTGGTTATAAACACAGCTGGGAATTTGAAATCATGTATTTTCATCGGATCCACTTTCACAACACCACTTACCGTTGGGAAATAAATTATTCCTAATGTGTCTTTAAATGCATTTGGAGCAAAACCTCCATTTGTTTCAGATGATTTCATACCATCTGCAACTCCAAAAGATTTACAATACACTTGGTTTATTTTTCCATCAAAATAATCATTAAGTATATTTTTGTTAATACTATAGATACCACGATTACATCCAATCCAAAAATTACCATTATCGTCCATTATCAAATGAGAAACAATATTATCAAAAAGCCCATTATCTTTGGTGATGTTGCTTACTTTCCCGTTTTTTATTCTAAATAATCCATTGCCATAAGTGCCAATCCAATAAACATTATTTGCATCTTTATAAACTGCTCTTATATAAGGCTCAGAATTTCTATTTTTTGAATCTGTAGATTGAGTTAATAAAATTGGCTCTATTTTCCCTTTACTAAAACGGGCCAAACCTGCGGTTGTGCCGATCCATAAACTTGAATCTGAATCATGAAAAAAGACACGTGTATCATTGTAAGGCAAACCATCTTGAACGGTATATTTTTTAAACTCTTTTCCATCATATCGAAAAACGCCATTTAAACTACCAATCCATATAATACCTTCGGAATCTTCTGAAATTGCAAAAACATCTCCGTCATCAAACCCATTCTGAGAATTAAAATAAATTCCTTTTTGACTTAATTTTTGGCTCATATACAATCCTTTTGCACCAAACCAAATACGCTTTTTTGAATCCTGAAATACTGACCAAACACATAAATTCGGTAAATATGAATTAATAGGTGAATGAATTGCCTTTTGTCCATCCCATTCAAAAACGCCTCCACAATTGGTCGAAAAAAGTGATTTCCCATTATGTAATTGCGTTAGAGAAAGCATTTTTTCATCATCTAAACCCTTCCTAGAATCTATAGTTGATAATAAAGTTGGTTTGAGTCTGTATAATCCATTCGTTGTTGTTCCTACCCAATAATTGAGCTCATTATCTTGAAGAACGGTTTTTATCTGAGTATTGTTTTCTTTTTCAAAAACATCAAAAAGTTGAAAACGATTATTATTCAAATAACTGATTCCATCATAGCTTATTACCCACAATCTGTTTTCTAAATCTTCTTTGAGATTCCATGTATATCTAGATGCAAGTCCTTGTTTATCAGAAAAGTACGACACCTTTCCTTTTTCATATTTAATAACACCATCTCCACTTGATGCTAAATACAAAATTCTGGAACGACTTGGATATTCAATCATACTGACAATATATTCAGTAATTTTATTCTCAAAATCTTCGATTAATAGAACTTCTTTTCCTATTGTCTTAAATAATTTTTTATTGTTCGCCATCCAAACTCCGTTGGTATCTGCATAAGCTTCTTCAATTCTATTTGGGTCATTTATGACGGGAATTTGTTCAAATGATTCGTTCTCTAAACGATAAATTTGTGCATGAGCAGTAATCCACATCTCGCCAAAGTTATCTTCCGCTACCATTAAAGGCGAAAAAATCTGATTGTTTTTAATGATTAAAAAAACTTGGCATTCTTCATTCTCAAATTTTAAAAAACCATCTTCTGTACCTAACCAAATGGCTCCATTTCTATCTTCATATAAGGTTAGAACTCTATCAGAACGCATTCCTTTTGTATTCGAGCGATCATAGGTTTTGAAATCAACGCCATCAAAACGAATTAAACCACCAAAAGTCGCCAACCAAATAAACCCGTCTTTAGTC
>Ga0100402_1003834_pt1 | contig 16205 bp, 11 predicted proteins | sample CryGeyme20150102_FD_80419 | JGI IMG/M metagenome (GOLD analysis project Ga0100402, IMG submission 80419) | Groundwater microbial communities from Crystal Geyser aquifers in Utah, USA - Crystal Geyser metaG 2015-0102 | ecosystem: Environmental > Aquatic > Deep subsurface > Groundwater | place...
AGCGTTATTTAAACCGGAAAGCCTAATGATGTCGTATGGCTACAAACCGGAATTATCGGAAGGCTCCATAAAATTACCGATATTTCAAACATCCACTTTTGTGTTTAAAAGTGCAGAAGAAGGTAAAGCCTTTTTTGAAGTTGCTTATGGACTTCGTGAAAAAGGAGAAACGGAAGAACTTGGATTAATTTATAGCCGATTAAATAATCCCGATTTAGAAATATTGGAAAACAGATTAACTCTTTGGGATGATGCAGAAGATTGCGCTGTTTTTGAAAGCGGTATGGCTGCGATTTCCACCGTTTTTTTAGAGTTTTTAAATCCTGGTGATTTACTTTTGTATAGCACTCCTCTTTATGGTGGCACCGATCATTTCATTCATTATTTTTTGAAGAAAATTGGTGTTCATACTTTGTCTTTCAAACCTGGTGAAGAACGAAAAGACATCCTAAAACGCTTAAATGATAGCGGATTAGCAGATAAGCTTGCCTTGATTTATACAGAAACACCTGCAAATCCAACTAACGCTTTAGTAGATATTGAAGCTCTTAAAAGATTAGCAGATTCATTAAGTACGCCAGAAAAGCAAATTTTAGTAGCTGTTGACAATACCTATATGGGGCCTTTATGGCAACATCCTCTAAAGCATGGGGCTGATTTTTCATTGTATTCAGCTACAAAATATATTGGTGGTCACAGTGATGTAATAGCGGGGGCAGTTTGTGGGTCTAAAGAAGTGATGACACGTGTTAAAACTTTAAGAACTTTTCTTGGAAATATGGCTTCGCCGCATACTGGTTGGTTACTATTGAGAAGTTTAGAAACGCTAAAAATTAGAATGGAGCAACAAGCTAAAAATGCTGAGGAAGTTGCAAACTTTTTAGTGAACCATCCCAAAGTTAAAAAAGTGAATTATTTAGGCTTAATTAAAGAAGGAAGTGAAGATTGGGACACCTACAAAAGGCAATATTCTTCTCCTGGTGCTATGTTATCGTTTGAGATAAAAGGCAGTGAAAAAGAAGCGTTTAAGTTTATAAATGCATTGAAATTAATAAAGTTAGCTGTTAGTCTTGGAGGAACTGAATCTTTAGTGCAGCATCCAGATACCATGACTCATGCAGGCGTTGATATTCAAGAAAAAATTGAAGTTGGAATTACCTCAAATTTAATCCGTTTATCTGTCGGAATCGAAAATGATAAAGACTTGATTTGGGATGTAAATCAGGCGCTTGACGCAGTATAACTAAATATTGACTAGATTTTATTAAGCTTTTCATAGTGTAGATAAATATCAATACTTTGAAAAGCTTATTTTTGTTAATATTCTAATACTTAAGTTGTTATTAAGTATATAGTTACAATTGATAGTTTTCAAAAATGATTTTTAATTCAAAATTCGAGTAATTTAGCTGAATCTTTTGTTAATGAACGAAGTTTAATCACCTTGTTAAATTTTCATTTTTTTTAAAGTCAGATGTTAGTTTTAAATTCTAAATTAAATGGCTTGAAACATAGCCTTCTTGCAATCGGGTTAGTAATTCTTAGTTTAACTTCTTGCGCTACATGGGAAAGCCGTGATAGTATAAATGCAGCTGTTTGGGCAGATGATGGAACTGAATTAGCTTACATATTATCAGAATATGAAGGGAAAGATAATTATCCAGCGGGCTCAGATATTCGTAATCAAAAGTTTAAGGTAATTCGAAGAACTGAAGCATCTCCAGAAATTTCAGACTTAACTTCATTTATTTCAGGAAATGCGAATCAACTTTTCTACATGAAAACCATGAATTATATACTTGTAGGTTTAGAAGAAGGCGATTTTTACATGTATTCCTTAGATGGGAAATTAATTAAAAACTTCACTGTTAAATCTGGTTCAGCATGTAGAGATAGAATCGGAGATTTTCAACGTAGATTGGTCGTTCCGTCACCAGATGGGAAATTCTTACTTCGATTAGAAACCGCATCAAATTGTACAGTTCAAGCTACCTTTTTTCGATATGAAAATGCAGTTCTAGATTCAATTAGATCAGTTACACTTCCAATGATTGACTTTTCATCTTATTCTTGGCTAAATAAGTCAACTGTAATTATTGATGCTTGTAATGAGTTTTGTGGCTCAGAACAATATTTATTGCAACTCTATGGAAATCCTGAAAAGCTAAGTCCTGATAGAAATTATTCAGCATGTTTATTTGTGCAGACTAGTAGTTCATATATTCGATCTGATGGAAAAGTGATTGATATTAGTACTGATAAAATAACCTTTGGACAAATTGGAGAAGGTTCATTTTCAGATTTGAATGTGACTAAAGAATCTTATAATGTGGGTTGTTCCTTATTTTTGGATGAAAATTAAGTCCAATTACATGATGAATAAATTACAGTTTTAGAATTAATGATAAATATAGTTTGGTTCAGAAATGATCTAAGAATTCACGATAATCCATCTTTAATTGCAGCTGAAAAGCAAGACCTCCCAGTTCTATGCATTTATATTTTACCAGAAATTCAAGAGAACTTTTATGATTTAGGGTTTTCGTCTATAGGATTATTTAGAAAACGGTTTTTGCTTGAATCCTTAGTTGACTTAAATGAGAATCTGAAAAAAAAAGGGGCAACGTTACACATTTTTAAGGCTAATTCAAGAATAGCTTTTGAAAAGTTGTGTGAAACTAAAATGATAAATCACGTTTATTTTCAAGCTGAAATTGCGTGGAATGAGCGGAAAGAAGAACAAGGTATTACGCAGATTTGCAAGAATCACGGTACTAAAGTTATTCGTCATTTTAACTCGGTCCTTTACAATGTAAATTCACTTCCCTTCGAATTAAAACAGACTCCAGATGTTTTCACTCAGTTCAGAAAACAAGTAGAAACGCATTGTTCTATTCAAACTGACTTACCTGAGCCGACGCAGCTTCACGATTATAATTTTGAAAATGAAGAGAAAAAAGTAGAAATAGAAACCTTAAAAAAATGGCTGTTTAGCCCAGAAAATTATCTTTCAATTGAAGCAGTGAAAGTTGAAATTCAAAAAATAGGAGATGTTGACAAGCGAACTGCATTTCCATTTAATGGTGGAGAAAACGCTGGAAAACAACGCATTGAGGAGTATCTATTTGAAACAGATGCATTGGCATCATACAAAGAAACTCGAAACGGTTTTATAGGAATAAATTATTCATCAAAGGTATCTTCTTATTTAGCAATAGGTTGTGTAAGTCCAAGATATCTGGTAAAAGAAGTGAAACGTTATGAAAATGAGCGTTTTAAAAATGATTCAACCTATTGGCTTGTTGTTGAATTGCTTTGGCGAGAATATTGGCGATACATTTTCTTTAAGCATGAACGAGCTTATTTTGGACAAAATGGAATAAGTCAAACCACGAAAGTCTGGAAAAAAAATAAAGCTCTATTTGAAAAATGGAGATTAGGGAACACGGGTTTTCCTCTTATTGATGCTAACATGAGAGAATTGTTAGAAACAGGTTGGATGTCGAATAGAGGAAGACAAATCGTGGCAAGTTTCTTGGCAAAAAACATAGAAATTGATTGGCGTTGGGGCGCAGCGTGGTTCGAATCTCAATTGATTGATTACGATGTGTATTCGAATTGGGGAAATTGGGCTTATGTTTCAGGTGTTGGAAATGATGGAAGAGATCGATATTTCAATCTCGTAATTCAAGCTAAAAAATACGATTCTAAAGGTGAGTTTATGAAATTATGGTGTCCAGAACTAGACAAAATAAGTGGGGAAACGTTGGGAATATTACATCAACTATCAGATCAAGAACGTTTGATGTTTGGTTTGGATGAAGTAGATTATCCTCGGCCGATGATTGAATTGGATTGAGGATTGTCAGAAATGGTATTTTCACTATTTTTTAACAAGTTGATTTTTTTAATGCAGTTTCTAGATTAATATCAAATATTCTTAAGGGTATAAAAGCTGTAACATTTTTTACCGAATCGTAAAATAGCTAATCCGAAAAATATTGGAGCCATTTTTTGCCAAAACTCACTTGAAAAGAGTATCTTGTGCACTTTGAGTTACTAATTAAGTCATATGAAATTTAACGAAGATTCAAGAGTAAAAATACCTTCCATATTGCACTTATGCAGACTTGGTTACAAATACATTTCACTGAAAGATTCAGTTTGGGACACTGAGACAAATATTTTCACCGAAATCTTTAAAGAGTCAATTATTAAAATAAACCCAGACTTTGATGAAGAAATGGCAAGCCGTTTATTAATAGATACTTATCTTCTTCTTGATAACGAAGATTTAGGAAAAGCTTTTTATGAAAAGTTGATCAATGATTCGGGAACAAAACTAATTGACTTTGATAATTTCGAAAACAATTCATTCCATGTTGTTACTGAGCTAACTTACAAAAACGGAGACGAAGAATTTAGGCCTGACATTATTCTGTTAATTAATGGAATGCCATTAGCATTTATAGAAGTTAAAAAGCCAAATAATAGAGACGGAATACTTGCAGAGCGAGAAAGAATAAACAGGCGATTTCAAAATAAGAAATTCAGAAAATTTGTGAATATCACGCAATTGATGATGTTTTCAAATAATATGGAATATGACAATGAAGACATTGAACCTTTGCAGGGTGTATTTTACGCTTCAGCATCATATAAAAAACCAATTTTCAACTATTTTAGGGAAGAGGAAAAATTAGATTTAACTGACATATTGGTCGATGAAGATGATAGTTTGGAGAACTTTATATTAAAAGACAATAATCTTTCTGTTATTAAAAACTCACCAGAATTTCTGACTAATAAAAGCACGAATACGCCAACAAATCGTGTTTCAACTGCTTTATTCAATAAAAAACGTTTAGCTTTTATTTTAAAATACGCAATCGCTTATGTGGATGAAAAAAAGGGAATTGAGAAGCATATTATGCGTTACCCACAAATATTTGCCACTAAAGCTATTGAAAATAAATTAGAAAAGGATATTAAAAAAGGAATTATATGGCATACTCAAGGAAGTGGAAAAACTGCACTAGCTTATTATAATGTTCGTTATTTAACAGATTATTTTCAAAAGAAAAATACAATTCCAAAATTCTATTTTATCGTTGACCGTTTGGATTTATTGATTCAAGCAAAAAGAGAGTTTACTAGTCGTGGTTTGACAGTTCATATTGTAGATTCAAAAAAAGATTTTATAAAGTCAATCAAAACTACAACCGCAATTCATAACAATACTGGAAAACCTGAAATCACAGTAGTGAATATTCAAAAGTTTAGTGAGGATTCAAATGTTGCAGAAACTCAAGACTATGATATATCTATTCAAAGGATTTACTTTTTAGATGAGGTACATAGAAGTTACAATCCAAATGGTAGTTTTTTGGCAAATCTTACACTTTCAGATAAAAATGCTATAAAAATTGGTTTAACTGGAACTCCTTTAATTACAAAGGATTATTATTCTAAAGACTTATTTGGTGGTTATATTCATAAATATTATTACAACGCATCAATTGCAGATGGATACACATTAAGACTAATTAGGGAAGAAATAGAAAGCGATTATAAAATAGTACTTAGAGATGCTTTAGATAAGATTAAAGTTCTTAAAGGTGAAATTAAAAAAGAAGAGGCATTTGCTCACCCGAGTTTTGTGAAGCCAATGCTTGATTATATAATTGATGATTTTGAAAAAAGTCGATTAACTTATTCTGATAGTTCAATTGGTGGAATGGTTGTATGTGATAGTTCTAAACAGGCAAAAGAGATGTATAGAATTTTCAATGAAAAATATGCATCAGAATCTCAATATGAAGATTTACTTCAAGCAGCTGGACCAAACGTAGAATACAAGCCAAAGCATAAAAACTCATATAAAGTAACGTCGGCTTCTCTAATTCTTCACGATATTGGATCACCTGAAGAGCGTAAACAATTGGTTGAAGATTTTAAAGAAGGTGAAATTGATTTTCTGTTTGTTTACAACATGCTGTTAACAGGGTTTGATGCAAAGCGGTTAAAAAAATTATACATTGGCCGAGTTATTAAAAGGCATAATTTATTGCAAACACTTACACGTGTAAACCGGACGTATAAAAATTTCAAATACGGATATGTGGTTGATTTTGCAGATATAAGAGCCGAATTTGACGCAACTAATAAAGCCTATTTTGATGAATTGCAAGCTGAATTAGGCGATGAAATGGAATTTTATTCCAACTTGTTTAAATCGAAAGAAGACATTGAGCAGGAAATCGCAGAAATTAAAGATGTTCTATTCTACTTCGATACAACAAATGCAGAAGTGTTTTCTCAGCAAATCACACAAATACAGGATAGAGAAAAAGTACTTCTGATTAAAAAAGTTTTAGGAAATGCAAAAAGTCTTTACAATTTAATTCGATTGTTTGGGCACTTTGATTTACTTGATAAAGTTGATTTTAAAAAGTTATCACAACTCTACCGAGAGACCGAAAATCATTTAGCCCTTCTCAATACTCAAGAGGCATTAAAAAACAATATTGACAATACTAATTTATTGAATATTGCTTTGGAAGATGTCTTGTTTCATTTTACAAAAATTTCGGAAGAAGAACTGATTTTAGCTGATGAACTAAAAGATACTCTGCGAAAAACTCGTGAAACATTGGCAAGTAATTTTGATAAAAAAGACCCTGAGTTTATTACCTTATATGAGGAACTGAAACGGCTTTTTGATAAGAAAAATCTTGACGAGATTACACAAGACGAGATGAAGCATAATATTGGTGCATTAACAAAAATCTATGAGAAAATTAAGGAACTCAATCGCCAGAATAATTTATTGAAAGACAAATACAATAGCGACCCTAAATATGCTCGTATCCATAAGAGATTGGTAGAAAAAGGAACTATTTCGGCAAAAGAAAGCCATATTTATGAGGCCTTAATCAATGTAAAACGCAATGCTGATGTTCAGGTTTTACAGAACACAAAACTTCTGAAGAATGAAGATTATTTTGGAACTGAAATGATGCGTTTGGTCATAGATCAGTTTAAAAACAGAAATAAAATAAATTTGAATGTAGATTCCTCCAAATACATTAACAATTTGGTTGTAAAAGAATACATGAACGAATTTTACGGAAGAACAATTTAAGTTTTAAAATGAGTGATACCTTAAGTAATATACCTGAAAAGTTATTTGTTGAAATAAAGCAAATTGTTGAAGATAGCCGTCAATTAATTGCTAGTACTATTAATTCAACCTTAACAGCAACGTATTGGCAAATTGGCAAAATTATTAAAACAGAAGTTCTGAATAATGAAAGAGCTGAATACGGAAAGCAAATTGTAAAAAAATTATCGGATAAACTCACTTTAGAATTCGGAAAAGGGTGGAGTACTAAACAATTACAACATTGTCTCCACTTTGCAGAGACTTTCTCAGAATTTGAAATTGTCTCTACGCTGTGGAGACAATTGTCATGGTCTCATTTTAAGATTCTTATCTACCAAGAAACAGAACTGAAAATAGAGTTTTACACGCAAATGTGTCGCATCGAAAAATGGAGCACACGAACTTTGCAAGATAAAATTGATTCTATGCTTTTTGAACGAACTTCAATTAGTAAAGCACCTGAATTATTAGCCAAGCAAGAACTTCAGAATTTAAAAAAACAAGAGAGCTTAAGTCTGAATTTAGTATTCAAAGACCACTATGTTCTAGATTTCCTAAATTTAAAAGATACTTTTTCAGAAAGTGATTTAGAAACGGCTATCATTCGAGACTTAGAAAATTTTATTCTCGAATTAGGTGTTGGGTTTACTTTTGTAGCACGGCAAAAAAGAATGACAATTGACAATAGTGATTATTATCTCGATTTATTGTTTTATCATCGAAAATTAAAACGTCTTGTTGCCATTGAACTAAAAATTGGCAAATTTAAAGCCGCTTATAAAGGGCAAATGGAATTGTATTTAAGATGGTTGGAAAAAAACGAAATGGAAAAAGGCGAAGAATCTCCAATTGGCTTAATTCTATGTGCGGAAGGCAACCAAGAACAAATTGAACTTTTACAATTGGATAAAGCAAATATTAAAGTTGCAGAATATATAAGTGAACAATTACCAAAAGAGCTACTCATTGCGAAACTGAATCAGTTCGTCCTTTCAGCTAAACGAATAGTAGAAAACAAAGAAAAATAGAGCATGACAGATATTGATTTTAAGGAGAAAACCAAAGCGCTTATTGACAGCCTGAAAAGTATAAGTGCAAATTACGGTTTAGGTAATGACGGTAATGAGTTTAAAATAATTACTCAGGTTTTTCTGTATAAATTTATGAACGATAAATTTGCGTTCGAGATAAAAAAACTCGATAGTAAATTAAAAGATGCTGAAAAATGGGAAAAAGAAATAAGTAATTATTCTGAGAATGATTACGAAATGTTGTTGTTGCAATTAGGCGCAGACACGGCAAAATTAAAACCTCAACATTTTATTTCAGAGTTATTTGGCAGACAAAATGAAAGTGATTTTGCCAAATTGTTTGATGATACTTTAATGGATATTGCCATAACCAACAACGACATTTTCTCGGTTAAAACCGATGGCGGAGCAAAAGTGGTTTTATTTGAGCGGATTACTGAATTTATTAGTGATAGTTCAAAAAGAGATGCTTTTGCAAAAGCGATTATCAATAAATTAGTTGGAGTTAGTTTTGAGCATATTTTTAGGCAGAAATTTGACTTCTATGCTACTATTTTTGAATACCTTATAAAAGATTACAATACGAATAGTGGAGGAAAATATGCCGAATATTTTACTCCACATGCGGTTGCAAAAATTATGGCTGCCATTTTGGTTAACGAGCCGGTGCAGAATGTTACTGTTTACGATCCTTCCGCAGGTTCGGGAACCTTGTTAATGAATATTGCCCATGCTATTGGTGAAGATAAATGTACCATTTACTCGCAGGACATTTCTCAAAAATCATCGAGTTTGCTGCGGTTGAATTTGATTTTGAATAATCTGGTGCATTCTATTCAAAATATAATTCAGGGTAACACTATTTTGCATCCTTACCATAAAGATGATGAAGGAGACTTGGAAAAGTTTGATTTCATTGTTTCCAATCCTCCTTTTAAATTGGATTTTTCTGATTTTAGAGACGATTTAGACAGTAAGGAAAATCACGATCGTTTTTTTGCAGGTATTCCAAATGTGCCAAAACAGGCCACAGACAAAATGGCGATTTATTTGTTGTTTATACAGCACATTATGCACTCGCTTACCAAAAAAGGAAAAGCGGCTGTAGTTGTTCCAACAGGTTTTATTACTGCGCAAAGTGGAATTGACAAAAAAATTCGGGAGAAATTAGTTGAAACTAAAATGCTTGCCGGAGTTGTTTCGATGCCAAGTAATATATTTGCTACTACAGGTACTAATGTGTCCATTTTGTTTATGGATAAAAACAATAAAGAGGATGTGGTTTTAATTGATGCTTCCAATTTGGGCGAAACGGTAAAAGAAGGAAAAAATCAAAAAACTGTTTTAACCAATAAAGAAGAACAACAAATTATTGACACCTTTAATAGCAAGAAAGTTGTAGAAGATTTCTCGGTAGTAGTTAAATACAGTGAAATAAAAGAGAAAAACTATTCACTAAGTGCAGGGCAATATTTTGATGTGAAAATTGAATATGTGGATATTAGCGCCGAAGAATTTACTGCCAAAATGAAAGGTTTTGAAGAGAATTTGTTTGAACTCTTTGCTGAGGGAAGAAAACTGGAAACTGAGATTCAGAAGAATTTGAGGGGGTTAAAGTTTGAAAATTAATGGAAATACCTCTCAAGTTAGTGGACAGACGAAAGTGTATAAAGCTCAAGCTCACAAAGTCGTTATTTTTAATTTTAAGGAGCTGAATTGTGAATAACCTTCAAAACGGAGAGTATAAACTTTGGATTAGAGAACTAAAGCAAAAAGTATATTCTGCTCAGATTAAAGCTTCAATTGCTGTAAATTCTTCGTTAATAGAATTTTATTTTTATTTGGGTAAGTCCATCAGCGAAAAAGAAAATATTTGGGGATCGAAACTCATTGAGCAAATATCAAAAGACCTAATATCTGCATTCCCAGATTTGAAAGGTTTTTCAGTTCGGAATTTGAAATATTGCAGACATTTTTATCAGTTTTATTCATCTACAATTGGGCAACAAGCTGTTGCCCAATTGCAAAGTGATGTTTTTCATAAGCTTGTAAAAGAAGAGCAAATAAAAAACCAAACTGCTGACCTAATTGTGCAACAAGTTGTTGCCCAAATTCCATGGGGGCATAACATTTTGATTTTTACAAAATCAAAAGATCTAAATGAGGCATTGTTCTATTGTTCCCAAACTATTGAAAATAACTGGGGACGTGAAACTCTAGCTTTGCAAATAAAATCAGACTTGTATAATCGGGCAGGAAAAGCAGTAACAAATTTTAGAACGACCTTACCTGAACCATTATCCGATTTAGCGAAGCAAACCCTCAAAGATCCTTATAAATTTGATTTTATGAGTATGTCAAAGCCTTATGTGGAAAGAGATATTGAAAAACAGTTGGTTCAACACATTACAAAATTTTTGCTTGAACTTGGAAAAGGATTTGCTTTTATTGGACAACAATATCATTTAAAGGTATCAGAGAAAGATTATTATATCGATCTATTGTTTTATCACACACGTTTAAAATGCTATGTGGTCATTGAACTAAAAAATACAGGGTTTATACCCGAATATGCTGGAAAACTTAATTTCTACCTTTCTGCAGTTGATAGTTTAATAAAGGAACCTGAAGACAATCCCACTATAGGCATTTTACTTTGCCGTGATAAAGACAATATTGAAGCAGAATTTGCCCTTCGTGATATTGGAAAACCAATGGGTATAAGTGAATTCGCACTTATTGAGAATTTGCCAGAAAACCTAAAAAGTAGCTTACCAACTATTGATGAAATTGAACAAGAATTAACAAAAATAGGATAATGGTATGATAAAATTGATAACTAAAGAAAACTATGAAAGCTTTTGAAAGATTTATTCAAACAATAAAGCACAGTCGAAAAGAATACTTTTCAGTATTGAGATATGAATAAACTTGTTACATTAAAATCTCTATGTCATAAAATAACGGATGGATCTCATTTTAGTCCAAAAGGCGAAAGTAAAGGTTACCCAATGCTTTCAGTGAAAGATATGATTGATTCTGGGTTCACATATGATGATTGCAAATTTATTTCAAATGAAGAATTTGATAAATTAGTAAAAGCGGATTGCAAGCCAAAGTTAAACGACCTTTTGATAGCAAAAGATGGTAGTTACCTCAAACATGTTTTTGTTATTAAAAAAGAAATAGACCAGGTAATTCTATCCTCAATTGGAATATTGAGACCGAATCTAAATAAAGTTAATCCGGACTATTTGAAATATTATTTACAAACTAAGTCTGTCAAAGAAACAGTTTCTAAGAAATATGTTTCTGGTAGTGCTCTTCCTAGAATCATCTTAAAAGGATTTGAACAAATAGAAGTATTAATAAAAGACCTTCATACTCAAAAGGCTATAGCTAAAGTTCTATCAAATCTTGATGATAAAATAGAACTCAATAATAAAATAAACAGTGAGTTGGAAGTAATGGCAAAAACTCTTTATGATTATTGGTTTGTGCAGTTCGATTTTCCTAACGAAGATGGTAAACCCTATAAATCGTCTGGCGGTAAAATGGTTTACAATAATGAATTGAAAAGGGAGATTCCTGAAGGGTGGGAAGTAAAAGAACTCTCAGATATTGCGAATATTACAATGGGACAATCTCCTTCTGGTAGTTCATATAACGACGATGGATTTGGTAAAATATTTTTTCAAGGCTCAACAGATTTTGGTTGGCGATTTCCGTCTATTCGGAATTATACAACTGAACCGAATCGAATGGCAAAAAAAGGAGATATTTTATTAAGTGTTCGGGCGCCAGTAGGTACATTGAATATTGCAGACAATAACTGTTGTATTGGTAGAGGTTTAGCATCACTTAATAGCAAAGAAAATGCTACATCATATTTGTTTTATGTAATGATTTATTTTAAACAAATATTTGATAGAAGAAATTCTGCTGGTACAACATTTGGATCAATTACAAAAGATGATTTATTTTCATTGAAACTAATTTATCCTGCGAGTAAACCTTTAAAAAAGTATGATACTATCGTTTCAAAGTATAATGAAATGATTTTTAATAATCACAAACAAAATCAACAACTTACAGAACTAAGAGATTGGCTATTACCAATGCTAATGAATGGGCAAATTACAGTTACAGAAGCAGAAGAAAAAATAGCTAATTCAGATCTAAATCAAGATATGGCAGCAGAACCAAGTGTAACCTATATTAACCCTAGTAATGATTGATACAGTTCAAATTTGTAAGCAAGTTTTAACTCGCCTTTCTGTTATGGATTATGAGAAAACAGGAGGAAGTTCAACTGAACAACTTATTTTTCCATTAAAAAATCAAGCACAGGGAACTGAGCAAAAAGATAGAATTTCGGAACAAGAACTTAGGCTTTTGTCTATTGAAGAATTAAAAAAACAAAACCCAATTTATTCTATTCAAACGAAACGCCAACAATTCACAAATATCGTTTTGGAGAATCATTTGAAACCATTAAAACCGACAAGGATGGTAAATCTGCATCTTTAGATATGTGCATTTTTCAAAGAGATAAAAATGTTTATAAAGTGTTTTAAACGTAGAGTTCAAACATAAAAACACCCAAATTAAACAAATTGGAAAAGATGTTTTAAAATTAGTTAAAGAAAAAGAAAATGGAGTATTCATTCATTTATTAAACAATTCAGATCGAGGGACTTTATGTAGCAACACTGAGACAGGTGTTTTCGATAAATTCTACAAATCATTCAAAGATTTTAAAGCTAGGTGGGACAATAATGACAAATCAATTCAGTTGATTATCCTTTCTTTAGAGCAAAAATGTTCATTCATCGAGTAATTAAAAAAACGGATTTAATTAATCTAGAAGACATTTTCTTTAAGGAAGGTGGCTGTGGAAATATCACAGAAATTCGCGAATATGGCTGGCAGACAGAAAAATTATAAAGCGAATTCAAATAAAGTCAACTTGGCTATGTCTAAAGTTTATAGGATGAGTTACCTTATCAAAAAGGTAAGCCAAAATTTAAAGACAATTAACAACACACAGTATGCTAACAATTGACAACTATTTAGACAATCATTACATCCACAGAAGCAATTGGTTAAGAGCTGCTGTTTTAGGCGCTAACGATGGAATAATATCGATTTCAAGTCTTGCAATTGGTGTTGCGGCTGCAAGTTTAACAAGAGAACCTATCGTTTTAGCAACAGTTGCTGGACTTGTTGCTGGTGCTTTATCAATGGCTGCAGGAGAATATGTTTCAGTAAGTTCTCAAACGGATACAGAAAATGCAGATATTGAAAGAGAAAAGGAAGAGCTAAGAGAAATGCCAGTCGAGGAATTGAATATGTTAGCTCAGATCTATGAAAAAAGAGGCTTGAAAAAAGAAACTGCCATGCAAGTTGCCTTAGAGTTGACGAAAAAGGACGCATTAAGTGCGCATATTCGTGATGAATTGGGAATTAACGAGATAAGCCAAGCAAACCCAATTCAGGCTTCTGTTGCGTCGGGCGCTGCATTTACAGTTGGTGGTGTGTTACCACTTTTGGTCATACTTTTTGCCCCAATAAAAGGCATGGAATATTGGCTCTATGGATTCACTATCATTTTTCTAATTGTCTTAGGAGCTATTTCAGCAAAAACAGGTGGCTCAAGCATAATAAAAGCTATAGTACGAATCACTATTTGGGGGTCAATTGCAATGGGATTATCTGCTTTAGTGGGATATTTATTTGGAGTTTCAGTATAAAGAGAAAATAACTAATATTCTTAAAATCAATTTTACGATTTAGAGAAATCACGAATTGGCTTTATGACAGGTCATATGGATAATAAACTACTGAAAGAATATTTGGTAATAGGAGAAAATGAATGTGTAAGTTTATTATCTGCTTGTAATCCAGAGATAAGCTTTTCTGAAAAGTAAAAAAATAAATATTTGATAATAGTAGCTACATATTAATTTAAAATAATATGGTTGCTTATATTTAGGTGATCAAAATCAATAAAATATGTTACAAATGAGCAAAAAATATTTTAAAAGGATTATATTATTAGTATTAGGGGTTATAAATTTCCAATCAGTATTTTCTCAAGAAAATTATATTGCAGGATTCGTAATAAAGAATAATGCAGACACATTATTTGGATTTATTGATTATAGAAATTGGGGAATTAATCCAAATAAAATAAAGTTTAAAGAGCATGTTGATAGTTTACCAATTGTTTTTAATCCACTTGATATTATTGAATTTAGAGTTAAGGATGAAATTTATGTAAGTGGTATTGTAAATACTGAAGTTTCACCATTTCAAACAAATCGATTGGATTTTGATACTAAGCTAAAAATTAAAGTGGACACCACATTTCTACAAACACTTATTTCTGGTAAAAAAAGTTTATTCTATTACAAAAATTCAGATGGTAAAGAAAATTTTTATATCAAACAGGACATCGGTTTTGAGTTACTTATAAATAAAAAGTATTTAATTGATAGGGATGGATCTGAATATATAAATGAAAATAAAAAATTCTTGAGTCAATTGACCTTGTATTTAGATGATTGTCCAGTTATTAACTCGAGAATGAAAAAAACAAGCTACAGTCAACAAAGTTTAATTAAAGTCTTTCAAGATTATTATGAATGCGCATTTCTTGATATCTATTTTAAAAAAGAAAAAGAAAAAATTGGAATTGAAATAGGTGTTTTTTCTGGCGTATCAATAACAACTTTGAAAATGTCAAGTGTTGTAAAAGTTTCAACTGAAATTAATTTATTAGTTAATGCAGATTTAAATATGTCTGTTAATTATTCTGGAGGCTTGTTTTTAGATTTTGTCTTACCAAGAAATCAAAGAAAGTGGTCAATAAGCAACGAAATTATATTTACGTCATATAGATTTAAGGGTAACTCACATGATTTTAAAGACGAAAGAAATTATTCATTTTCAACATTAGAACTTGCCTTTTCCTATTTAAAGATAAATACATTAGTAAGCTATAAATATCCAATTAGGAATTCTTTTTTATTTTTAAAAGGAGGTATGTCAAATGGGTTTGTTTTGAGTGAAACCAATTTTCAAGAGATAACATCAGTTAATAGATTATATGAAAATACGGAAGTTGGATTAGCACTAAATGACACTCGTGACTTTGAACAAGGCATTATAATGGGTTCTGGCTTGAAATATCAAAGATATTCATTTGAGATAAGGTATGAAATTGGAAATGGAATTTCAGTATATCCTGCTCTTAAAACAAAGACGAACAGATATTATTTTTTATTTGGTTATACATTCTAAATTTAGAGTGGTTAAAATCAAAGTTTGAAGTTAATTAAAATCAGTCTTTCAAATAGCCTGACCAAACGTGAGTAAATTATTATCAGGATCTAGCAATGCAAACTCTTTTTGTCCCCAAGGTTTAATTTGTAAGTGACCGTTAGGGTGTATGCCTACTTTGTTCTTTATTAAAAGAGAATAAAACCCATCAATATCATTCATTCTGATATAAATTTGCCCATAATTTTCTTTAGGATCTAAGTTTTTAAATTCAAAAAAATGAATTTCGATGGAGTCTTTTTCAATAATTAGATAATCTCCGTAGTCATTTATTTCCTTAAAATTCAATTGATTTAGATAAAAATCTTTGGTTTTAGCTTTGTCTCGCATCGGAAGTTTTGGAACGATATTCGTTAGCATACTTAGTTTAGTTTTCAGTTAATTGCATTAATAAAGGTTCTTTTTCTTTCAACCAATTAATCGCAAACCATACAATATATAGTGTGGTTGCAATTTCAATACAGGCGAAAAACATATAATAGGATGTTGTTGTGCCAATGAAAAGAGTGGCAATCATAACTAAGGTTTTTATACTTCCTGCGGTAATATTAAACCAACAATTTAGATTCTTCTTTAAAACTCTTGAAAGTAAAACCATAGCAATTGGAATTTCCATTAAGAAAGATGCATAAAGCAAAAACTGTTCATTAATTTCAATTCCATCA
>Ga0100402_1003835_pt1 | contig 16202 bp, 11 predicted proteins | sample CryGeyme20150102_FD_80419 | JGI IMG/M metagenome (GOLD analysis project Ga0100402, IMG submission 80419) | Groundwater microbial communities from Crystal Geyser aquifers in Utah, USA - Crystal Geyser metaG 2015-0102 | ecosystem: Environmental > Aquatic > Deep subsurface > Groundwater | place...
AGTATTGGATTTCAGTTTCTACTCCTCAGCAATCTTGGACCAAAATCTTTAATTTTTCTGGTAGTAAACCTGGTAGTAGACTGGACATTTTGGTTCGTACGGTACCATACATCAGACCTTAAGATATTGAAGTGTTCATAAATAATGACGTGGAATCCGTGACATGATTCCACAAATGTCAAGCGAATTAGACACTCTACTACTAGCTACCTGGTAGTTTTTTTTTAGATTCGCGATAACGACAAGCAACATTTTTTATGAATCATTTTCAACAGCGCTGGGAACGCAGAGTCTTTCACAAGGTTTCTGTACAAAAAGTATTGACCACGGCTACATACAGCCCGAAATAGCAGTATTGCTAGGTGTTCAGGAACAAACGAATCTGTTAAAGTCTTCAAAACCTCTCCTTTTTCCTCTTCCCTTCCCCATTTCTATACTTGCTTTTGCTCTTACTTTTGGGTGCACTAGCATTGCATTTTGCCACATCACTCTGATTCTGGTGATACTGTTTCGTGAGAAGATCCACTCGCCGTTTCTTCTTTCCACTATGACCAGAATCACTATGAGAAATTTGCTGATTAGTAGCGCTGTCACTCTGGGCATGTTGTCGTTTCTTCTTGCGCTGCCGGGGATTGGGTCGTTTTTGTGTAGGAATTGCATTCAAATTTTTCAATTCCTCCAGAGAAATCGCCAATCTAGGTTTGGGACGATCGTGCTTCCATTCAATACTCTCCCAATACTCCTTCGCCTGCTTTGCCTTCTCCTTCCCCATTCCACAAAACCACAAGGAAGCAAATGGTGACACCTCTTTACCAGTTCCTTCGGGATGATCATATTCATATGGAACAGAGGGTATCAAGTAAACGATGTCCTCATCAATATTGTGTCCCTCTTGTGTTTGCTGCTGCACTCCTATCCGACGGCGATAATATTCCCGTGATGCCACGTAGTTGGGCATTAGTAAAAAGAAGGGCTTCCGTTGTTCTTCTTTTCGCAATTGCTGGAAGCAAAACTCCAGGCATCTGTCTTTGTGTTGATCTGAGTATGGAGGATTCGTGACTAACGTCTGGAAATCAGGTAGATTGTCGTCCAGTATATCTTGATAAAAATCTCTCTTTCGATTGATGATTCCGTCAAATCCAAGTTGGTGGAAGATAGTAGAGGTCTGCCCATTGCAGTAGTAGGGATCATAAATAATATGCTCTTTCCGAGGTCTACCCAAAGCTAACCAGTCAAGGAGCGGAGCAATGTCTTCATAGGCAATACGGGGTGTTTCAAAATGATCGTTGTAGTCCACTTTGTAGGGAAAGGTTGGTGTCCAGGGTTTATGTTTGTTTCTCTTGTTCGAACTGCTGTCACTTTTACGCCTTGGAGGGGGCATTTTACAACTAGAAAGTTACAGCGCTATCGCAGATAAATAATGGTCGCGAGGCATCAGTGGTAGAGGGGATCTTATCCAAACTAGTATTAATATTAGACCTTCTACTAGAAGATCTATTACTGGCTACGGTAGATGGGAGAGCTAAATCTTGCAGGGAGCTGTCGAGAGGTAGGAGGTATGAGATGCAATTGCTGATTTTTACTTAAAAATCGAAATGAGAGGATTGGTTGGTGACGTAGTACTCATGATACGTATCCGATCACTAAAAGCAACGACAAGGATTATTGTACTGGAGCTTTGTGGCACAGATGGTAAAGTAATGAGATTGTATGTATGGATCCACCATGATTCTGCTACCTTTCTACTGCAGTAACTACTGAGCTTTACTCTTATCGTCACCACTGCTGCTATCGCCTGGACCTGCAGTATTACCTTTCTCGTACTCTTCGATAGCCTGTTCACGCATAGCCAATGTTTGCGCACGAACGCGTTCAATGATTTCACCCATATCCCCGCCTTCTTCATTCATAATCCTAATGACTTCCTCTCGCTCTCTCTGTTAAAAAGAATGAACGCAAAACGAACGAAAAGAAGATGAGCGACAAAAAAACGATGTTTCCATGAAAAACAGCTCAACACAACACGTTCATCTTTCACGTACCTTCACATTCCACAGAATAGCATCAACTTCTTCTTTGCTGTACTTCTTTTTGAGATCCTCTACCTGTCTCTCGTACGCTTCTTCCCAGCCTCCACCCTGACCATCGGGTGAGCCTTCCAAATTCATGGTTCCACCACCCAGCGTATTGGTAGCTTTTGCCTTGACCACCTGTTGGAAGACTTCCTTGGGCATGATCTGATCCAGCATGAACCGTTCGGCGTAATCGACAAAGGATGCCAGAACAAAAGATGGCAAGAAAGCTGCACTTCCGGCAATGCTTCGGTTTTCGTGGTCCACGGGAACAATGCCTTCTACTACTCCGCATAATTCATTGTCCGCATCGAGCGCAGGTGCACCGCAAAGTCCTTCTGGAAGAGGGACCGATGTTGTGGCAAAGAATCGATCGTTGGTATGAAAAGCCAAGGTTCCTACTTCTTTGTATGGTTCAAAAGTACGTGTATCTTCTTTGGATAAATCTACCTCTTCTTTTTCTTCAGGAGTTATTGCTGGTGTTGTTGTTGTTGTTGATTGTTGGTGTTGTTGTTGATTGGGATCCTGAACGACAAAACCATCGAAAATGATGGTTTCGCCCTTGCGAAATAGTTTTTCTGGATTTCTCAAGTGATGTATTTCCACACCCAAACGTTTGAGTTCACCTAGAGCTGTTTCTTCGTCTTTCAAATGCATGAGAGCAATATCTCGTCCTTCGGGATGATGAATGGGAGTATTATGTAATTCAAACGTTGCCAAAGCTTCTTTTGGATGTTTGGAATCAATCACTTCCAAAGTGTATTTGCTGTTGTTCGAATATTTGTTTATAAAACAGATAGTATTGAGTATGACAGTGATGATTGTTTGTGTACCAAATTCCATAGAGAAGAATCAAGATTTGACAAAAGGTGAGTTGATTCTTCGAACCCAGATACCATACTATTATACTCTGCCTGCCGGCCTGCAACAGAGAACATCAATTTATTATATTTCCATACGCACCAATGTTCTTGACGGACCTGTGTTAACCAATCGTGTGGGTAGTAATCGAGCCACAAAAAGGGTGACACAACATGACTGGAACATACGACATGCAGTTGTGGACGATGTTCCCGGGGAACAAATTCTAACCATCCCATTTCGGCCACGGTGCCACTGCCACCAAAAGCCGGCGTGTAACCGTGCTTCTTTTTAAAGTCTCGAATTTTACGTCGTTGTTCACTAACATCCAAATGTGCATAGGGACCATCTTTCGTTGTCACTAAATCGGGTGGATCTACGGCCAACAATGATGCCGTCGATCGACTCAAGAATTCATAATCATTCACACCCAGGGAAGGTTGCTGAAAGTAAGTTGTAAAGGCGAGAGATTTGTACCCTCGACGACTTTGTTGCTGGTGGTGCCGTGCGGCATTAAATCTCTTGAACGCAGATGCTGCTAGTCGATGATGTTGATGCATAGGCCGTTGTATCCTTGCTAGCCATGTCATGATGCTCTAGGTACAATCTTGTTTGGAAGAAAATAACATGCTAAAAAGTTGTGAGTTGTGAGTTGTGAGGAGTGGACAAGAGATAGAGACTATTAATTTTTTATTAATAAAATAAGTAGTAGACCTACCAGTAGTAGTAGCTAGCTAGTAGTAGTAGGAGGACTACTAGTAGCTACTATTAGTAGTAGCTACGTAATAGTAGCTACTACTCTACTCGGATTACTCTACCAGGTAGTCTAGCAGGTAGTTGAGCATGATTCTATTTCCCTTGTGTTTAAGAAACAAGCTGGCCGGTGTTTACTGCTGTTTTTTCAATTAGACAAATTTCGAAAATCGTCCATTGAAGCGCACGGCAAAGAATCTCTCCATCATCTATCTCAGCACACACTTTTCAAAAAATATTCATTTATCTTGCATCTCTTCTGCGAAACCATCATAATAAAGGCAAAGGAATTCTGGCGTGGGATCTCTGTCACTCTTCACTCTGTATGAAGAAAGATATATGTTGAATAGAATGACGGTATTGCAACTTGACCGAGAACACGAGGACACGAGTAGATCACGAATCATCACGCCGGCTGACAAGCAACAACAACAATCATTCAAACGGTCCACAACAAGAACAAGAAGTAGGACTCCAACTCTTCTCACAGTTTTGGGAGAAAGTTGGGATATGCTTTCGTCTTCAGATCATAATAATAGTGACAGTACCGAAGATGATAATGGCGTAGTGACTCTCAATCCTTTATTGCAGATGTTTTTGGGCATTGACTGTTTGCCGTTGGTGAACAACGGTACTTCTACTGCTGCGAAGAATTGTACAGAGTCGACACGACAGAACAATAAACAAAAAGACCAATTGCCGCCTCAGAAGACATCTGATAACCACCTCTTATCGTCAATACCACCCACTGACGAGACGTACAATGTTCCTCTTTCTGTCGAAATCCAAACGACAGAAGCACCATCGTTATTAGGGTGTGCTACCAATGCCGACGATACAGGTTTTATCACGGCAAATCAATCTCCTATTATGGTGACATCTTCCACTGAGAAGAATATGGGGAAAAAGAAGAAGAACAAGACGGTCAAACGCCTCAAAGCGGCAGCTCGATCGGTATTTTATCCCAGTTCGTCAATGTCAGCGAAAAAAAAGAGTAGCGGTGGATCGTTATCTTCTTCATTACGCAGCAAAGAATACAGCAGCAGCAGCAATAACAACACTTATAGCAAAGTACGAAAAGGTCTGCGAAAAGCCAAAGAGCATTTTTCGGTGGATGCAACGCAAGTAGAGTTTCCTATCTCGCCCTTGCCATCGATGGAGGACGAACAATGGGCCACAACAACGGCGCTAGACAACGAAAGACCACAGCAGCAACAACAACAAGAAGAAGAACAGCTATTACTAGCGCAAGCTCAGCAGCAAGAAGCAGTTGTATTGAAAATGCAACAGGACATTCAAACGTATCAACAGCAATTGTCGAAAAGCATTTCTATTTATCAACAAGAACTCCTTAGGTTGCAAGAAACGCAACAACAATTAGAACGAGTAGCACTTAATGCTTCTCCTTCCCTGCCGCCACTTCCACCCAGGCCGCATCAGCAACCTGCAGCGAATTTGTCCAATAGTGATGATGGTGTCGATTTGAAACACTCAAAACACAAGGAATTGAAACGCAGTGAATCGGGATCATTTATGCGCGTCCACGATTTGGATCTCAATAATAACACCATTCATTCCAAGCCGGAAGAGGATTGTTCTCTATCGTCCTTGTCGCAATCGGGACACTCTGCCAAGCTGAAGATCAATAACAGGAATGAGGTACCAGAATTTCTGTTCATGGATCATTATCTGAAGGAAATTGTGGAACAGCTGGTGCAAGTTGGATTTGATTTGGTCACGGACGAAGGAAGTCGATTTACACCAACAAGAGAAACGGCGCGACTCATTGCCGGAATACCTGCATGGGCGCACGATTCCAAAAACCAGAATGGATGGCCGGTTCAACCATGGATTCCAGCCTATGATGATCATATTTTTGTATGGACCGGCAAAGTTTCACACACAGGATTTGGTCATACGTGGCCCATCGTTAAGGGACGTGCCATTATGCACACGTCCTCCAAGGGAGTTTTGGAGTATCTTTGGGACTCGACATTAGTTCCAAGTTATTCGGCCTTGTGTCAAGGACGAGAAGACGTTTACACGTGGCAAGACAATGTTGACATGACGGCAGAAGAAAGTCCGTACGGAATCGCTGGTTGTGCTAAGATTGTTAAATCGCTCAACAAGCATCGCTTGCTGCCCAAGGGCATTGAAATGAAATCATTGTTGTATGCTCTACCTCTCAAACAACATTCAGGCAGTTACATGCTGGTAAGTCGAAGTGTTTGGGAAAGTCCTGCAGCAGTGTTGCCGGAAAATAATGCCAAAGATGTGGTCCGTACAGAAATGTTAATGGGATGTACCATATTGCGGGCATTGAATGATACAACGTGTGAAATGACTCAAATAACACACGTGCATTTGCCGGGTGTTCCACAACTGTTGGCCAGTCGTGGTGCTCCTGGACAGTACACAGCTTCGATCAGAGAGTTGCGAGACTTGTGTCTTGCGCGAAAGAAAGAAGGGAAGAAAAATAACAAGTCATCTGAAATTGATAGTATGATTTGAAAACTATTATTTAGCAATACCATTACTATTTATTTGTTACTACTTTGCGTACGAGTAGACTAGTACTCGACTGCTTTTGTTGTCTTAAGACTTTTTCTTGTCGCCTAGAGTGTTGCAATTATTTCATAGTAGGGTTCTAGAGTCGTTTTTATCACAGTAGGGATAAGGCTTCTCTTGTTGTTGCGTTGTTTGGTTGTAAAGAGTAAAGACAACAACGCTCCTCATTCATCATCATCACTTTGATTATGAATTCATTGATTCAAGAACAATCAAAAAATAATGTGCTTATAAAATCACCTCTCCACAACAACACAATAAATAGGAGCGAAAAAAGGAGGCATGCAAATAATTCTCTTACTGGGATAAAGAGAGGAAAACGATCTCCGACAAAGAATCAGAGTCGACATGATGATGTCCATGTTGACGTTTTTCTCGGCTTTGACACAACTACTTCTCTTGTCTCATCAAGCCGTGGCTTCCACTGCAACAAATTCCAGTCCGTCTCTGCACTCGGATGCCTCCTCGTCGTCGTCATCTTCTTCCTCCTCCTCTTGGCTCGATGGTGGCACGGATTTATCGGATATTAACAGTACTGGCAGCAACAACAATGACAACAACAACAACAACAACAACAACAATGGTCGACAACAACATTCATCAAAAATGGGATCATCATATATACAGCAAGCTTCGTCCTTGTCATCCTTTTGGGATCTTTCTCAAGATGAGTACGAAGAGCGGATTGTATCAGCTTTGGCCGATGGTACGGACGATGACGACGACGACGACGACGACGAAGATGCTAAAGAGAACAACGGCGTTCGAAATGGTCACCATCATGACAACGGGGAAATCTCCAAACGTTCTTCCATAATAAAAAGGAAGAGGAGAAAAAGGCACAGACACAAGAATAGCAGTACAGAAAATTCTTTCAAAACAGAACGACCTGATGACAAGAACAATGCAACCGATACTATTATATTACAAGAATCAACAGGTACCAACCGCCCTACAGAAATTGTACAAGAACAGAATGAAGCTGCATCTCGGATGACAACTGTCGTTCAAGAATGCCATGATCAATTGACCAGCCTTGTTCAGCAACAGCAACAGCAACAACAACAACAGCAGACAGAGAACAAGTTCATCATTCCACAAGAACAGCAACAATCGTCAAAACCTGAATCGTCCTTCGTCCCTAGACCATACAATGGTACATTGACTTCTCAAAGTCAACGAGAACTACAACAACTTCGACCGAACATAAAAATACCTAATGGTCCACCACAGGATCAACAGCCGGTATCACTACAACAACAGGAAAAGCAACCCGTTCAATTTACTCAACCACAACGAGTATTCATGTTTTCACGATACCCAAAAAAACCTAAACAGCAACAACTGCAGCAGCAGCAGCGTCGAGCTACCACTTCGATTGCCAACAACAACAATAATAGTATGAATAGTATTACTCCATGGATACGAAAATATGTTCTATCGCGACCAGCCGATAGTCTCGTACCCGTTCCAAGAGATTATTTGGCCGACAATTTTAATTTGGTTCGCTTGGCTCCTGTGGTGGAACATTTGGCTACCAGAAAGCAAACGAAATGGAAACAGACATTGTCCAATGATAATGTTGCAGTAAGAGATCGACTGGACATGCAGAAATCCCTCACACGGATCAGCAATAACCACAACGATGAGCAGCAACAGCAGCAACAACAAGAACAAGAACAAGAACAGGAGGATTTGAAAGATCATCCATACGCCATGTACAAACAAGCATTGGATTTGATTCTCTGTGATAACGAACCCGTCAAGAAGCCTTCACCCGTGGTTCAGTACGCGGCCGAAATTTTGTACGGCTTCGTTCATGCCCGATTTGTTGTGTCCACCCGCGGATTAGAGACGATGCGCCAGCTATTGATTTTGCACGCGAGTAGTAATCCCGACAGTCGACATCCTCTGTATGGACGTTGTCCACGGTTGCAGTGCGATGGTATGCCACTGCTGCCCATTGGATTGTCAGACGACTTTGATCCAGACAGTGGCAGCCACAATCATCAAAGTAGAGCGAAACGATATTGTTGTAAATGCCGCGAAACCTTTCATTGCTGGGATAGCAAAGTAGATGGGAGCGCTTGGGGGACGTCCGCTTGTCATTTGCTTCTCATGGTATATGGGAAGGAAGGACTATTCCCAAGTCACTTTAGTGCACCGTACAAAGCAAGAAGGCCCAGCAAATTACTGAACATACAGGACAACAACAAGGAGGACGTTTTGGAAGAATGCTTCAAAGCAACTGACTTTGGACACATTTTTGGATTTCCAGTCCATCCTTCTGTCACGCTCGATTGAAGCCATAAAACTGAAAACTTTTTTTACGGATTGCGTGAACGAAAAAATGCTTGAATGCAGAAATTTTGAATCACTGAGGCAGAAAGCTTGCTTCAATCTTAGTTTGACATTATTTTATTGCTCGAATGACTACAGTAGTTGTCAATATAAGGCCAGGACGCTTTGGTGTCCGTCGTCGGCTCAGTGTTGTACTGTCCGCTCTTCTTTTGCTTCCGAGTTGCTTTCGCTTCATCATCCACAAAATCCTATACGCCTTACTTTCCATCCTTGTCATTTTTATGTATTCATTGCTTCACTTCTGCACGCTATTTCATATCGGCGTCACCATCAATGGTATCCTCTTCTTCTTCCTTGACGGCGGACATGCCGTTGCCTGAAGCCGACAAGCCGATGCCTGAAGCCGACAAATCGTTCATTTGTTGCTGCATATCATTATAGCTTTCGTTGATGCTGTTAAGATCAATCGACTGACGTCGACGCGTGTCAAAAACGTACCCTTCTTGCTGTACATCCAAAGTCACATCTTCTTCCGCCTCGTCGTCATCCAAATCATCCCACTCTTCATCAGAGTCATCTGCGGCTTCCGCGTCTCGTACCAATCCCAGGTTGATGCGTTTTTGCATCTCCTGTTGGCTTAGATTCATTACACTGACGGAATCGCGTCGGTGCACGTACTGGTTCTTGTAGGCAGGTGACCGAGTGATGACTTGCAATTTGTCATTGTCGACCAACATACAACCAGCCATGGCATTGGAACCTTGATTGTGATCTTGACTGGTAGAAAAGACAGTAAAGACACGGGCTCCCTTGCTCATGGAGACACCCTCGGCGTGGGCTTCGTGAGCTCTCATAATGTACGAAAAGCCCTGCTGCTTTAAGAAATCAGTAACGGCCTTATTGCCAAAGCAAATCGCTCCGCCACCTCGCAGTGACTCACCAAAACCAGTCACCGGATCGACACTTTGCATTTCCTGTTCCTCCGAGGCCGGGTCGCTCCAGATGCAATCACTGGCGACTTGTTGATAGTGATCATCTTCGTGCTCGTAGGGAGGATTGATTCCAGCCACACGAGGAACGCTCAGCATATCTTGAATGCGAGTCGCATTGGAAACGGGTCGGGGGATACCACCGTGAACGCAAAATACATCTTGGTCGATAACAGCCGCCAGTGGTAATCGATCAAAGATTTGATTGCAAGCCTCCCAGACCCGATATCCGACATCATCGCCAAATCGATTTCGACACTGATAAATAAAGCTGCGATCTCCGTAATGTTCTTCCCATCCGTTGACATCTCGGGTTTCGTGGTTTCCTCTGAGAAGAAATACCTTGTTGGGGAGCTGGTACTTCATGACCAAGAGGTAGGCGACGCATTCGAGACAGGACTTGCCACGGTCGACGTAATCTCCCAAAAAGATAAAGTTACCAGCTGTGAGGGACATTCCGAGTCTCCAAAGATTGTCGGAAAAAAAGTGCAAATCTTCCAAATTTCCGTGAATGTCACCAAAGACGTAGGCAGGAGACTGCACAAAGGCGACACGTGGCTCGCGTTCAAAAATGTGTCTAACTTTTTGACACAGCTTGAACACGTCCTTGGCAAACTGGATAGAGTTCAAGTAGTCGACGTGAGCCACAGGCTGCGTGAACATTTCCAGGATGCGTTGGACGAAACCGGGCTGATCCAGCATGCTGTCATCGGGAATCAAATCGAGGGCCTGCTGGGTGCAGATGGATGCATTACGGCCCATGCGTTCCCGAGAGCTTACCAAGACTGATTTTCCCTTGACGTTGACTTCTCGAACGGCCGTGGAATGAGCCTGTGCTTGAAGGCGACGCTTTTGTAATCCACGACCGGCGTTGGCTTGCAAAACGGCATCGAGTTGGGCAGTGAGAGAAGACACCTTGTCCTGCAATGCAGCAAGCTCTGCCTCCTTCTGTTCGGCAGCAGCACTCATGGTGTTTTGATCGTCTTTGTCGAGTGTGTGAGTGTGCGTGTATACGTTATAGGATGGTATACGTTGAGCAAACTTTTGTTTTCTGCTGTGGTGTAAATGATGTTTCAAGGTTTCTCACTGGAATTGAAGGATGCACTTGACGCGATTGATGGAAGCAAAAAAATTGTACTACTGGTCTACTGGTCCAAAGTAAGGAGAGTTGATGAAAAGGAAAGAACTACAATTTGAAATCGCATACAACGTGAAACAGCTCTTCGCGGATTGCAGCAACAAGAGAATACGTTAATCTTCTACTAAGGTACACTTGTCGATAAACAAGCTCAAATAAATAAATACGGTGCTTTTATGCTTCTGAACCTGCAACAGAGTAGTTTGACACAGGCAGTCATTTTGCAAAGGAACGCTGGTTGTTGTTGCTTGCCAATCCGTCTGCCCGCCACAGGATTATTTGAGAGATGATGTGCGACCAATTAATACAATCTCGGGATTCACACTACCACTAGAATCGATCAACGATGCGATCATCCGCGAAGAAACCTACTACCGGTACTCGTACTACATACTACTGCTACTACGAGCTAATCGTAGTAGACTAGTACCAGTAGGTCTACTACTAGACCCTACTAGCTAGGCGGTAGTAGCTTGCCTCGATAGACAATTAATTATCTGACGAAGGAACAGCCACAATTCCCCAATGATGTCTACCAGAATTAAGAAGTCTTCACGGCGTTCTCGAGTATCTCAGATTGATCCTTTGGGAATCTGGCACCGTTGATGATGACGACTACCAAGGATAACCAAATTGCCGCCAACAAGGTACAGTACTACGTGTACGTAGGCAGTAAAAAGTAAAACCATGTAGATGTGTTTTTTGAGTTTTGAAATAGTGAGTCCTTTTTTCTGGAGATTGAAGGCAAGGACAAATCACCTATAAAGGGTTGAGTGTAGCCTTATTGCTCGACTTCTATTCAAGTAATGCCACATTGTTCTATCGTTCATGATAAATTTGCCTAATGGAAGAGTATTAATTCGTAAATTCCTGAGGTGCTGTAACGAAATATTCAAAAGGAGAGCACACGAGCACACCAAAATGAACGCCAAGAATATGGTAAAAAAAGTTCCATATCGTTATAATCTTATAGCACCATTGTCTTTCTTTGGGCAGCTGAGCCCTCAAGTCGTCAAGCATAGATGAGGATCCAAAATGTCTAGCTTTGATATATCAAAGCACAAAAACTGTTTGTCGTTGCCAAGCAAGTCAATCTTTGAACTTTACTTACGGCTCTTTAATTTATCCTGGCCACTACCGAATCCGTCGGTCTTTTTCATTTCTTCAAATGCTTCCTCTCCTCCGCGCAACGCGATTGGCAAGAGTGCCGTCAAAATTGCAAGAAGACCACCAACAATGGGCACGAAATTAGGAGCGTCAACAGCTGTTTTTATAATTTTCAATTTTTTTGTGTTGGAATAGTGGTAGTGATAATAATATGAAGATTGTTGCATCAAGGCGTGGATCATGATGTGCAGTCGAAGAGATGGCCAACCAGATGTTGAAAAGAAAGCACGATAAAATTGAGCTTTACTTTACGATACCAAAATACTAGAAACATTGACAAATAATAATATCTTCTGGAAAAAACGTACCTCCATATTCGTAATCATCTTCTGCTAGTGCCAACAATGGTTGGCTGATTATGACAAGAGTTGCAAACGCGGCCGCCTTGACGTGTGCCGGAATCATTTCCTGTGGCTGCTTGGTAGCCTGCAATTGGATATTATTATTATTATTAATAATATTTGTAGTTGTCCTGGTGGCATGCTGGGACGGCACAACAAAGGCACCGGCCGACGCAAAGGACAACAAAGCCAAAAAGAGGGTCTTGAGGACGGTATTCTGCATGTTGGATACTACTTCTTGTGTATTCTTTTGTTGTGTTTTGTTGTGGTGTAAAAGTATTACAATAGACAAAAGAATCTGAAGAAGTCGGTTGACACCAAAACCGTGTTGTGTATCCTTCGGTATCTTTTTAGTTTTGATTGCCATGAGTCAGTGCTTTTTCCCGCGCTGACTTTTTCTAGTAGTCTAGCAGTCTACTAGTAGTAGGGCTTAGCTAGCTAGACTACTAGTAGTAGGTTTGCTACTCTACTAGCAAGTAGCTACCAGGTACCACAACTACTACTACTGGTAAAACTACTAGCTCTAGCTCTGCTAGTAGTAGTAATAGTAGCTACTAGTAGTAGTAGCGTAGTAGAGTAGTAATCGTACCAAGTTGATTAGCCTAGTCTACTCGGAAAAATATTCAAGCAGCGCTGTAGCTACCTACTACCAGGATAATACTTCCACACTTCCTTGATTGCACAGAAAAAATATCCCGAGTAGGTACATTTGATAGCATGAACAGATGAAAAAGCTACCGTGGTCGTACAGAAATGTAGCTATGGTGCCTAAGGTGCATTTGATACGTACAAAGACAAAAACAATATCAAACTTGATCCATCCAGTAGCGAGCTACTTGTGTAATTCTTTGGTAACCCAAAATGTCAACCCGTGAAGAGGCTCGGTGCAGCTTGCAGAGTGTAAAAGATGACATCCAAATCATTGGTGTCTAGAGCCAGAAAAGACAGCCAGGATTGCCTTGTAACACAAATGTTCCCACACAGCAGATTCTTTCGTCCTTTCTGGTTCAAACGCACGTACAATCCAAGCTTCTCGCGGATTCTGTCACTAGGTCCCGGTGTGGCCGATGCATTCTTCGCGTAGCGCCTGGCCGGCAGTTCGTTGACCTGCATAAGCCCACTTCTATCGGTAGATTCAGAAGGCACAAAAAACTCTGTAATGGTATAATTATATTCCATCATTGTCGCCAGAGCTTCCCAACCACAATCGGTAATTCGATTGCCCCGGCCAAGATTGAGGTATTCCAAGCAACAAGTGTTGCTTCTAGCCATCTCATCGGCAAGCACTTGGGCATCCTTGTCGTTGAGGTCGCAAGAACTGATCATTAGTGCTTTTCGTGGTTTCTGGCACAAACTCTCAACGACTTTCTTGTCTATTCGCTCCATCTTGTCGGCATTCAATTGGAGCTCCAAAAACAGCTTTTCGAGCGACTGAATTTGAGCAATTGTTGACAACAATGGGTTCAAATTCACCTTCTCGGTGAGTTCCGCCTCTTCAAACCAAACCCTGCCTTGATCGATGCGATAATTGCCTTGTACTTGTAGTCTTATATTGTACAGGTTGATATGAATTATTGACGTATTCTGCCGTAAGGCCCGCTCTAACATGAAAACATCCCGGTGGGAAGAAATCCGTAAGGCTCCAATCCACAGCAATTTAAGATGCTTGGCTTGCTCGAGGGCAGCCACTAAAATTTCACAGGGGCCGACGACTTCCATCATTAACTTTTCCAAAGCAGTCATGCCTCCAATGCTTTTCATCAAAAGTATTCGGTCCGTCACGGATACAGCAGTCAAGAACTTCCACGAAAATTCTACAGTGTGGACCACGGTATTTTTATGCAAGGCGTTCAAGAATCCATCCAACTCACTTCCAAAATAGCTTGTTGGTTTCCTGCAAAGCTTCAGATGCGTGAGACTTGGATCGTTAGACAGCAATCTGGATGTGAGTGTTTGCGAACCGTTACGAAGGCTAGATGGACGTAGCCGTGACAGCATGATCGCGTTTCTGTCAGGTGCTGGTAGAGCGATGCCTGTCATGATTCCAGATTCTGAAGACAAGTGTAGAGTAGAAAAGAAAAATGCAACTTGAATAAAAATGACAAAGCCCGAACTTCGTTTCAGTGCCTAAAGTATGGTGGCCACAGAGGTACCGAAGCGCAGATCTCAGAGTTGCGTAACAACAAACCAGGGTCATTACGTCATTACTGTAAACTGTAAACTGTAAACAGACTGGGTCGTTGCGGTTTGCGGTTCTCTTCAGTGCTGAGAAAAGCCGAAGAACTCAGTCGTGTGTGACAAACCAGGATTACCAGGATTAAACTTAACCTTCTGATGGGTCATCAATGACAGTTAAAAGACCCCATCCACGAGCGCCTATTCGTGCTACTAGCTACTCTAGCTAGTACCAGGTACCTGGTAGATCTGTTATCACAGTATCTGGTACTGCAGAAGTCGCCTGTCTTGGTGCCCTACTTAGTAATAATAAAAGGTCTTGAAACTTGACATGACTCCAGGTCTACCAGGAAATAATATTATTATTATGAATGCTTACAAGAACAACAACAACAACAAAAGCAACAAAAAAGGTGACCACATTCATTATGCTTGCCATCAAATCATTATTTTGCCTGGTGATTGCCGCTGTCGGTTTACCCTCGGGAGCCTCGTCTCACGACAACCAACAGAGATCTACTATTCTACGAGCCCAGCAACAAAGTTTGACCGGAGCAGTCTTCCATAATATTCAAAGACAACGCAATTTGCAATGGGAAATTGAATTCACTCCCGATTCGGATCCTGAATTTGTTTGTAATGAGTACAAAACGAGACTACAGAAAGATTTTCAGTGCGATTGTGATATCCAACCCGACAAATCGGTAGGCATCAAATGCTCGGAGCTAAACAGTACTTGCAACGCCGATGATTCCCTGTGTTTTCTACAAACTGTCAGTCTGTCCTTAACTCCAAAGCTAAATGAAATAATTGCTCTGGAGACCTGCTCGGAGTACATTACCAATTTTACTCGCTTTGAAGGAAGCTCCACGAAATTTGCCAACTATTCGGAGATTACGCCTTGCGTAACTGTCAGACCGACTGTTCCTAATAATTTTACGTTTTTGGAGAGTTGCTTTGTCACTGTGAATGGTGTTCCCTGTCAAACATGCGAAATTTGTGACGACAAGGCTCCTGCTTTGGCCGTAACTATCGATTGTTGCAATACCAGTCCTAGCGGAGAGCAGCTCAAAATGACTTGCGGATTAGTCGGCAATGGAGGTGGTACGTTTGATACACTCTTGATCTTATGTTCGATGTTCGATGAGTGTTCTTTCCTTTCGTGTTCGTTTATTGCTAACTATTGGTGGCCAAAACAAACCGACATCTTCACCTACCTACTACGTACCATTGACCTTGCTAAACTCTTGTTTTTTTTTCAGCTGCCGTGCCTATTTTTGACACATACGAAGGTGAAGCGGAGACTTGCTCGTCTGGTGCCATCGGGTCCTTTTATGGTGGAGGTTTTATGGGTCTGGTAGGAGACTTGATATCTATCCTGCTTTTGGGTGTTTGAGCAACAATACTGTTTGAACGGCAATCTCTGTATTTCTTATGCAAAAAGTGTTTGAGCATCACCTGAATCGATGTCTAGCAACAGGGCTTGAGAAGGCTGTGGAGTTCTCGTGGTTCGTCGTATCTATACCGCAATCTGGTAATCATGTCCCTATTCGACTAATAGTAGAGGCTAGATAAACGAAAATTCTATTCTATCGAAAATTCTATTCTATCTATCCTTGATTCTTCTATTATTTTAGGGGTATCCAAAATTCTTTCCAAACATATCAGCCTGTGATGAGGAGTTTCCACTCTGAATAAATAGTAGTAATAGCTACTGGAAGGTCCGCCAATTAGAGCTCATATCCTATATTTAGAGTTAAGTTCTCATTTCACACCAGTCTATTAAATAATAGCTCAAGGAATCCCGTGTTGAAATAGAGTCCCGGCTGTGAGTCAT
>Ga0100402_1003840_pt1 | contig 16192 bp, 14 predicted proteins | sample CryGeyme20150102_FD_80419 | JGI IMG/M metagenome (GOLD analysis project Ga0100402, IMG submission 80419) | Groundwater microbial communities from Crystal Geyser aquifers in Utah, USA - Crystal Geyser metaG 2015-0102 | ecosystem: Environmental > Aquatic > Deep subsurface > Groundwater | place...
GGTGGACAAACTACGTAAGATTTGAGAGACTGAATGTCGTGATGAAGAGCACATAAGAGAATAAGTATAGAATAATAAGCTTAATAAGAGCTCACTTTTCCAGAATATTGGAGTCTTCTAGCAAAGTCAGGGTTAACCACTCGCTTCAAAGCGATCGCCAGAAGAAAGAAGAGATAAAGAACACGGCAACAAGAACCTACCGTGTATACTACCGTTCTCATTATTAGTAGGTTCACAGGATACACCGGGACAGTTATTTGACGAACAGGTAGCCCAACTGAAAGCAATAGTAGTACAGTCTTGCACCTGCACACGGCGACTGAGAATCTTGGCAGACTCTGTGCTCTCAGCTGCGGCCAACAAAGCCAGGTCGAGGCAAAACGCTGAGATCATGATGGATAAGAAAAGATTCATTTTTTGGGTCAGAGAAGGTTGTGGGGAATTGGCGGTTGCTTGGATTTTTATGAGATAGGTTTTGTGCATGAGACTAGACTACTATGCTAGTACTTCTGCTTGTTGACTTTTCTAACTCGCAGTCATGGGTGTGTCGTGACACTCTGTAGATCCCTACTAGTGCCACAGAGTCTTGGTACAGAGATTCAGTGCTAACAAATTTAAATAATGATATTGAAACCACGGGATTCGGATTATTAAAATTTATTTAATAATGACAGTAGCTAGCTACTACAGGGAGTAGTCTAGCTAGTAGAATGGATTATTAGTACTACCAGGTATCAGGTACTACCCCCTGGTACTAGACTGCTAGTAGTATGACTACCTGGTACTAATAAGACATAACACGCCTGCTACTCTCATCTTATCATCTAATCTTACTCTTGTAGAATACTGTACTGTACTCAATACAGTAAGGGTTAGAAGCATCAATAGGATATGAGCTAATTCTTCTCACCAACCAAAATGCCTAAGTTGCATCATGCCAACATGAATATTAGCTATCGAAAGGATAAAGATAAAGGATAAATAATTAATCACTGCACACTCATTCAGTACCTGTAGATAGCTAGCAGGGCAAGTCATTACACTGTTCTCATAGCAAAATAAGTAGACTAGTGTAGTACTCATGTCATCATCAGATAGTGGAGGCAATGCCATTAACCCGGAGCTTCTCGTGGGTCGCAAGATGCGAGAACACTACCAACAGAATTTTCGTGAACATGTGAGCGCTCCGACCTCGGACTTTGCCAAAAAGCAACTAGAAAAAATGGGTTGGTCGGAAGGCACAGGACTTGGGAAGAAACGAGACGGTATGACAACACACATAAGGGTCAAGAAACGCAAAGATAATGTTGGTTTGGGTGGAAGTGAAAAGCCAGACGTCGAAGCCGTCCTAGGAAATTCCGAGTGGTGGAAGGATTCCTTAGGTTCCACTTTGGCGAGGTTAGGTAGCAAGAAGAAGCAGAAACTGTCAAAAAAGGATAAAAAGAAAGATAAAAAAGACACGAGCAAAATCAGCAGAAAAGAAAACAAGGCCAGCAAGAAATTTACAGATGAAGAGTTGTTTGCAGCTACGGGCGGTACTCGCTTTGGAATGAGAGCCGGGATAACCAGCAATTTGCATAAATGGACCCGAACGGAAAAAAATGTTACAGAACAATCGAGCAATGCGTCAAATGCTGCAGCTAAGAGTTGTCTTTCGGAAAATTCTGATTCAGGAACCACTACCCCTGTCACCAATGAACAAACGACTACTTCCAAAAAGAGAAAGACCACCGACGACGACGGCCCAATCACGATGGATTTGGATGAGAAACAACGCAAAAAGGATAAGAAAGCAAGACGGGGGGAAGCCAAAAAGATATTGTCGAAACCAGCATTAACGATGATAGATGATGAAACAAAGGACAGCGAAACCAAGGAGAAGCAGAAGAAGTCCAAAAAGAAGTCAAAGAAAAGCAAGCTAAAAGACAACTGCAGTACTTAGGTTGCGTTGGGTGTAATGGCCCATGTTTCACGTTATTCTTTTGACACCTTCTGCTCCTACTCGAGTACATAGACGAATATATTTTTTTACGCTGAGTAATTTTCTACAACAGCTCGTCTACAGTAACTTTTTTGGTACCTGGTATCTTTCATGAAGTCTCTCATTTTATTGGTAGCCCGGGATGACGGCGATAAATTAAGGTTATGAGCGTAAAATAACAACACAACACACAACCAACAACACACAAAACTACCATACCAGGTACCTAACTTAGTTTGAACGTTTGAACTGATCTACACAGTTTCCCCTCGTTGATCTTTGTTACTCGAATAATCAATAAGCCACAGCAGCCGACGACTGCGAACAAAACTCTTTCCGCATTAAGTCTAGTTATCACGTAATAGACTCTTGACATTCTATTGCTACCATGTCCGCATCCTCTGCCGATTTCGATCGCGATGATTTGCCCAAAGTAGAAAAGATAATTTCCTCTGAACCTTTAACACAACCAGGCACACTGCAAATGTTGTCCACTTTTCTAATGGAAGAACAGGATCGGCGACAAAGGCTACGCGAAGAGAATGGACTTAACACGACGTGGAAAGACTTACAGAATGCCTACGATACACTAGTCATGCCAGCTTTTGATGAACAACATTTACCGAGTGATGCATACGACACTTTCAGCAACTACGGTGTCGACAACACTAAGCTAGAGGGTGGAGAAGGATCTGAAAATTGGAGCAAACGATTGGCAATGGCAGCCTCGTCGACCTTTCTGGGATCACCGGACATTGCTGCACACGAAGACAAGAAAGTAGAAAAGGAACGGAAAAAGAAGAGAAAGGATGCTAAGAAGGCCGCCAAGAGACAAGCAAAGTTACAAGCAAAAATGATGTTGGGGAAATAGAGTTTAAAATCTTGATGAATGTATTACTTTGAGACTGATATTTGATTTATGATTCAGTGGTTTGTCCAATTTAAGTGTGAAGGGGTAAGGTGTTTTGGTCACAACTTGAAACTGTCCGTTTTCGGGCAATTAGGCGAATGTACTATCGTCGTTGTATAAGCAAGATAAGTTGTTTGTTTGTGCATCCTTTTTTTGGACGAGCTAGCTCTAGCAATAGACCAACAGATGTATAAGAGATAAGAGACTGATCCCCTGCTTGGAAAATGCATGTTCTTTGTGAGGAACCATGGTGTCTTTCCACGTTCATTCTTTCCAGCTATTTTGTTGATTACTCGTTCTCTTGTGAAACTTCAGCTTGAATTGCGACTGAAGGTATGGTTTCATTACGAACTTGAGTTCTCGGCTTCAGGTGCTGCAGTTGAGCCTCCGGTGCCATCCCTGGAAGACTCAAAGGAGACCTGCCCTATCCAGCAAGCGAGTACAGGTAGCTACTCAGTAGCTACTAGTAGCTAGCTACAGTAGCTAGTAGCAGAGGAGGTTTCATAGCTACTAGTACTAGCAACTACTAGCATTAGTAGGATGATGTCGCGCAACGGTAAAAAAAAGTGACAGAAAAATCAATCGTATTCTCTTACACTAGACTAGAGAGTACTACTTACTCCGTAGTACTGTATGGGAGTACGGCAAGACAACAGACCAGAGCGTCATGCAATCCGTCAGAAGGAATATGTCAACCCAAGTTACGCGAACGCAAAGTACGACTCCATGATTGAGTGTCGTACAATAAAAAATAAATACTGTGCCATCCGTCGAAGAATACAAAGAAGCAAGGAGACTCTGGGGTATCATTATTATTTTTTATCATATTAGTCTGGTGCAGCTGCTGGCAAAACAGAAATAATTATTCCCAGTACGCGTGTTATTATTAAACAACCACGTAACTCAACGATGTTTACGTCCAAGTGTGCAGCAACTTTATCCAAGGCATTGGCAGCACGGTCGGAACTGGCGGCTGCCGCTGTTGCGACTGTCATTGTTGTGCTTGCGGCCAGCAATAACAACAATAGTACTTCGACACATAGCTCCTCCTGCGAACGACAAGAAGAGTCACCACAGAACGTTCATTTGTCGATGTTTTCCGTATTGAATGCTACATCACATACCCAGTGCGATGCTTTTATGAAACCCAACACATCTGCACCCGCCACTGCTGCCCCAGCTACCACGGTTCATCGTCTGGCTCGTCGTCGGGCCATTGAAAACAACATACAACAATCGTCGACCAATGCCACACTGGCCAGTAAATACCACGTCGATTTGCAAGCCCCGCCCTTGGGGGAGGGTGCCTTTGGCACGGTCCACTTGGGTCGCCATCGCACCTCCGGAGAGTGGGTGGCCGTGAAACGCATTCCGAAAAAGTTCACGTCGTCGTTATCGTTTCAGCGCGAAATGGAAGCACTTTTACATATTCGTCAGCACGGAGGACATCCTCGGATTTGTGGATTGAGAGAGAACTTTGACGAAGGTGGATATTTTTATTTGGTACTGGACTTGATAAAAGGAGGTGAACTGTTCGATCACTTGTGCCGGCAGGGACCTTATAGCGAAGCTGATGCGGCTCGTTTAATCCGAGAGGTCGCTAGTGCATTGGCCTGGTGTCATGGAATAGGATTGGTCCATGGAGATTTGAAACCAGAAAATATCATGCTTAATTCAAACAATCCTCTTCATGCTACTACCAAACTTGTGGATTTTGGTGTTGCACAAGTCACCAGGGAAGATGAAACACCATCGAACAATGACACGATTACATCCGTTGCTGACGACGTTGAAAGCACCATTGTAAATACTCCTGCGTATTGTCCGCCAGAGGTTCTGGACAAGGAAGCTCGCAAAGCCAAAGGGCTGGCATTGTACAACAAAATGGACCCAAGTATGGATTGTTGGGCTCTCGGAATAATTCTGTATATCATGTTGACGGGATTTCATCCATTTGATATCGATGGTACTGCTAGTGATGAAGAGATTGAAGAAAAGATTTTGTCTCGAAAGGCCCCACCACTGCGGAATTCCCCGCTGACGGCACATCTCTCCGAATCAGCAATCTCTTTAATCGAACAAATGCTGCAGTGGAATCCCGAGGATCGACTGACAGCGGCAGAAATGTTGGAGCATCCTTGGGTGACGGGAGAAACGGCTCGCACAAACCTCATGGCTGGTTCGGACAAGAAATTGAGTCACTTCAAGGACTACAAATCTAGATTAGAAGCAAAAGTCTTTGCCGATCTTGTGGGTTGGTCGGACGACTTGAACGTTAATAATACGAGTTCTCTGCAAACGACGCTGTTAGAACGAGCCTTTCATAATCTGGATGGGTCCAAGAGAGGATACGTTACAAGAAATGATCTGCGACGCTTGAGCCAACACAAGGACAAGCAGCCAGTCACTGCTGTATCCGCTGGTGCTCGTAGTGTCACCACGGAAAACGACGACGACGACGGCTCGGGTGAGCAACTGTCTCTTTCGGTTTTCCGGGAGCTTCTTGCCGACAGCTTAAAATCACGCTACTTCCCCAAGGGACACATTGTCTATCGGGAGAATGATACGCATGATAAGTTTTACTTTCTAAATTCGGGAACTGTAGAAGTAACGACGAGCGATGGTCACTACAGTACTCGCACCCAGGGCGATACGTTTGGCGAGGGTGCCTTGTTGAATACCACACGACAAAATACGAGCACTATTCGGTGTCTCACTCCCGTACATGCGATTGAAATCAGCCGTGAATATTTTGAAAAATTTCTGAATAACGAAGCAGAACACACTACAAAGATACAATTGAGCGAGAAAGACAAAACACGAAAGCGCATCCGCGCTCAAAAGGTCTTGTGCAATCATTTGGAAAAGCAGCAAGTTGCTCTGAAGCAAGGCGAGTACATTTTCCATCAGCAGGATGTAGCAAACAAAATGTATGTATTGGAAGATGGTCTTGCAGACGTAAAGGTAGGCGAGAACAAAGTGTACACGGTACATCCTGGTGAAGTGTGCGGCTTGCACGCGGTGCTCTTCGTTCGACCCCGAAATACGTCAACAATTTGTGTTAGTCCCGAGGGATGCATCTTTCGATCCATGCGTAAGAAAACTTTTGAGCGTGTCTTGAATGACAGTCCCTGGTGGGTTAAGAAGAGCCTTCGTGATCTGAGTTTGCGACGAGATTTTCTCAAGGCAGTTGTTTCCAAAACCAAAATTGATTTTCCAGCCACCGATGAGCACCGGATGCGGGAAGTTTTTGATATTATTGATGTGAACAAATCTGGAAAATTGGAGTTGGAAAATATTCGAGAAATGATCCATGCCTTTGATCCATCTTTCACGAATGCCGAAGTGAAGGAGATTTTAGATGCTTTGGACCTCGACGAAACGGGTGCCGTGTCGTTTGAAGAATTCAAGCGAATGTTCAAGGATCGACCGACGGCTCCATCATTGAATGAGCGAGTACGTCATTAGGTAGATTAGGGAAGCGCCATCGTCTGGGCGATAATTTTGAATGATAGATTTTGATTTCTCACTGATAACTTTTGATTCCCAAGAGAGAAACGGAGGATCTGTGCGACCTTAGCTTTTTCACCAAACCAATCCAAAACTAAAATTAGACAAAATCTCATAAACACAGTTTCCTCTTTCCTCCAACTAAAATTCTAAATTTCCCCTCCATTGTCTGCGTTTAAGAACTATGAATATTACTACTAGAAAACAAAGCTTACTGCAACTGATCATAGTCTTTGTTTTCGTTTGGGTTTCCAGCATAACAGCATTGGCTGTTGCTCCCAAAATAGTCTCGAAATCCAAAGAGAAGAATTCCATCGACAAGGCTCGAACCAAACTTCAATCCTTTGCGGCAAGGTCGGAACGAACCTTGCTCATCGTTGATGGGAATAATGTTCGAGGTATAGATCAATGTAAATGGTCGCCAGCTGAGTGGATGGAAAAAATTGAATTGCTATGTTTAGTCTACCAAATAGATCATCATGTCGTTGTTTGGGATCATGGACCGACCCCCATCATTGTCGCTCCCAGCCCTAATGCTTTGTGTCTCTTTGCGGGACTATCACAAAGAGCGGACGATGTTTTGGTACACGAGGCACAACATTTGCGCGATGCATTTTGTCGAGACACGAAAGTGGAAGACACATCTTCAAGTGACAATATGACTGGACAGGAAACGAATTATCACAATCTTTGCTTCATTACCAACGATGGTGGTTTGCAGGGACGATTGAGACAATTGGGTTCGGACTCCCGGGTACGAGTGCTCAATACAAACGGACCCGTGGTCTTAGATGCATCTCGATTTATATCACTCGTCCAAGACGTTGATATGGTGGAGTCGCGGTCGACGACAAACAACATGTCTACAGCTGCGTCTCGTGCCGCCAGTTTCGTGCATCAGTCCGTGGAACAAGCGCAAGGAAGACTTTATTCATTTACAGCACAACAAAAATTGAAGTATAATCCGACGCGAGAGCTGACATGGCAACGGTGTGTCTTATCGGATGCCATGGTTCGAGGATATGCGCACTTGATGAATAACGATGATGAGGATTTTAGCAGTAGTAGAAGTCACGCTTATCAAGAAAGAGCACAGGAACGCGGCTTTCTGGCATTGACCCAGGCAACAACAAAGGTGCAGAACGATACGGCAGTTTTAGGCTCTATGCGGCTGGATAAGAAACAAAAGCAATTGCTAGCAAAATACAACAAAATGTGGTCATGATACAACGAGGCGGCGTTATTGCACTACTTGCCTTTCGCTTGCATCCAGCGCTTCAGCACCGCTATTTCGCTATTAAGGCAAATTATCGGTTTTGCTCGGTCGCCACTGGCATTTGCGTGACACAGTTGATCTTTATCTTTATGTACAGCACACTTTACTTCCACTCTACGAAGCACTCTTTCGTACCGTCGCTATTGCACTTCCAGCCGAATCAATGGGCCCTTCGTTCGTTCATTGTCTTTGTAAACATTCTCTACACCGTAGATTTCGAACCGAATACGAGTCTCACTGTAATGGACCACCCCTTCAAGCTTTTCACGATCATCAGAATCGGGAAAGTCTGTCGACAAGACAATCAAATTCTGTTCCAAAAAAGTAAAACGATGAGCTCCCATGTCATTCTTGTTTTGATTCAATATTATGGTACGTCCTGGAATTTTGCCGTTCGCCGTTGGAGACCGAGTTGCACTTAAAGTCGCATTTGCACTGTCTGCGATCAATTCTCCCGCTTCAAATTGAGTTTGTGGATGACGTCCCAATACGGTGTTAATCGTGGATCCTAGGAGACAGGGCCCTGCAACAAAGAGAGGGCTAAAGGACGTTACGACAGACATTTCTGGCAAGGGGCAAAGCATGGCGGCAATATCAACCGACGTAAATCGCTGCAGAATATTGTTTACGGCTGTTTCAATCACCTTCGCCAAAAATGGATGCCCCGGCGCTAATAAAAGAGAGGTACAGTAGAGGAGAGAGCGCCAGGGTTGAGATGAAACAGAGTAAAGAATGGAAACACAATCGACGTGGATACTTAAAATACACTTACATGCTGCGATGAATCCTACAGTACGAGCAAAAACAGTCAGGGAAATTAAGAAATAGCAAGTGAGATAGTAGTTTTATACAATACAATGAACAACACAGGCACTTTCTACTCGAAAATCATACCATTCCATAGACACATTCGTTTCCCAATTTTTTTCCCGGGTTCATCCAGTCCCACCATGAACGCGACATCTGGTGGTATGGCCGCGTCCAAATTGGGTCCTAGCATAACGTCAACATCAGCGTAGACCCCACCCCTTATCAATAGGACGCAATAACGAAACAAATCGGCCTTGAAGGCTCCCGGAATCAATAGATCATAAGCTTGTTTGATTTGAACGGGAAAGTGTGCAGCTAAGAATCTCCCTGCTTCATCGTCCGTATAGAAATGGTACTGCCACCCCGAATGCTGAAAAGATTGTTTTAATCGACTCATGTTGGGATACTTTTCCGGGTCGAGCTCTTCAAACCACGTTTGATGCACAATGCGCGGAATGAGGCGCGTAGGATCTCGTCTGTGTTGGGGCAGACGAATCTTACTGGATTGATATTGATATTTGCCGTCCGGGCTGTTGTTGTCGTTGTTATTGTTCTTGTTCTTAACAGTATCATCATCTTTGCAGAGTTCTTGACAGTAACAAGGGCATGCCTCTTCGCAAGTTATACAATTGGCGCCCGTCTTCTTATTTGCAAGGCACTTGTTACAGGATGTGGTTGGCAAACAATCTTTTCGTTTCATTACCTCGTAAAATGTCAATGGTCGTGTGCTGGCAGCGTTGTTGTTTCGGACATTATCATCGACATCAGCGGCGTGAACAGTTGCCAGATAAGGTAACTCTTCCGCTACTAGTTCATTGGTAGTGGCAATGTAGGGTTGGTTTACCTTGGCATACTCAATAATGGTTACAGGATAAACCGCAGTACGAGATGCCAAGATTGCCATGCTTTGCTCTGTTTGTGGATCGTTCTGCAGAGCAGTATCAAAGATGAGGCAACAATATCCCCTTTGGTAGGAGCATGTGTGTATGGATTGTTGGGCATCTTTAGCAACGTATTGCATTAGAGTACGGTTGTTGCTACTACGGCGGTTGTGGTTGTATCGAAATGGATCTTCGTTACAAGATTGTTGGAGCAGATACCATTCGCCGCCTGGTTGTCTTTGCCTTTGAATAAATGTGGAGAGTGTTTGGGGTAGTAGCAAAGGCTCGCGAGTCAAGTCTTCCGCATTGGTTTCCAGCAAGAATTGCAACATTTGCTGTACCACAGGATCCCGCGGAGTTTGCACTTGAAGCAACGATCCTTGCATAGCCTTTCTAGTACTATCAACACTGGGACTATGAAAGAGAAAGGGATCCATGGTAATGCCCACCTTTTGGTGTTGCCGTAGAATATCAGCAAAGTGCTCCACGTCAAGAATGGCGGTATATTCCAAGTCCATGTAGACACCACCGTGCTCGTAAAGGGCGCAATATTTCCACAGCTCCTGTGCCAGCATAAATGTGTTCGGTTCCTGAACAAGCTCATCAAATCTCGTCACGACGACGGATACTGATGACGAAGAAGTATCAGTAGTAGTAGTGCTCCCGCTAGTAGTCGAAGCAGCACAAACACTGTTTTGTAAAAACAAACGCTGTTCTTGCGTCGTATTTGCTACCACTATAATATTTTCCTTGTTCATCTTTCCAGGAGAAATGTCCTGTAGCAACGAATGTTGATGACGGACCACAGGATTGTCATGAATGTTATTGGCGCTGGTAAAGACGTACAAGATGTTGCCGCTGTTGCTGTTGCCGTTGCTGTTTTGGACTATTAATTGGGCCATAACCGTGGTTGGAACAACCACACACAAACACAGTACAACTGCGACTATTGATGCCGCACATTGTGCTTGCCGTCGGGTTTGGTGTGTCATTGTCGTAAAACGTTATAACTAATGACAATTAGATTAACAGTTTTCTTGGTGTGCATTTTTTGTGTTGGCCAGTAATACAAGTAAAGCACTTTTGTTGAGTTGTTGCTGTCATTTTTCGACTGTTGCTTATTATCTTAACATCGAGGCTTCTAATTTACGGGTTTTGCCTTTGAATCAGCAAATTTCTCAAACGAACGCTTTTTTTGACTTGACTCTGGCAAGTCAGTCCTATGTGCTAGAAAAAAAAGTGGCAACTCCACCTTTTTCCGAGTGACGGACGCGACGACGAAGTTGGTCGAAGGACCTTACCATTTATCACGGGGAAGGCGCTCTTTGATCTAAAAACATACTACTTGAAGAGGGTTGATCCTAGACGATCATGCTATAGAATACTGAGCTGTCTTACATAATATTACATACTGGAGTAGATATCTTTTCAAAAGGTGGCAAGTGCATTCGATACATGCCTTACAACTAATTTCGCGACAAAATCCTTCTCTCTCTTTGCACTTTGCACTTAGCACTGATTGGCTCCCAAGGCAACGCGAGTCAACAGACAAGCCTCTCGCAGGTAGGTATCAGATACTCCTGTCAAAGCAATTCCGACAAAGTCGTCACCAACACAACAATCGTCACAGTTGCAAGCAATGCTGAGATAGGTTGTCTGCAAGTTCAAGTTCAAGCTGTCTAGGACTGGAAGACACATGCTCGCTGCAATCTCATTCGCAAAGTTTAGATATTCGTCTTCGCTCAGGAATTCATCTTCGTTGGCGTCGCTGGTCATCATCGCAGCAGTGCACATTGCAAACGGTTCGTCCATTCCACCGGAAATGGTGGTGGTCTCATCGCTGGGAGACATGCTCATAGCGTCTGTGGTGGCCAAAGTGGTGGCCACATCGCTAGGAGCTACAGTGGTCATTACATCACTAGGAGCGACACTGGTCATACCATCGCTATGAGCGGTACTGTCCATTTGGGCGTGAATACCGCTCACCAACACCACAGCCAAGATGAGGAGATTTGTGCCATAGCTTGTCATTTTGATTGTGGTGTTTTTTGTTTTTGTGATCTGGAAATTTCTTTCTTCGTCGTAATGTTGTGGTCTATTTATTATTTCATTCCATGAAGAAGATATCCCGGAATAGAAACGGGTATTAGCCGAATTTGTTCATCGACTTTGGTCACCAAAGTTAGTTCTCGGGTTTCATAGGCATTCAGAACGCAATGGCCAATTTTTGTTGTCTGTTGCTGAAATCTGAAATAAATCGTATAATTGATGAACGACTGAATTCTTGAATTTGGCGCACGCTCACATGTCTGTCCATAGATACACACGACTGATTGTCGACAATCATAAGGCGTCATGATTCCAAGATTCACCAGAATTTTCAATCTCACAAAAAATAATCATAACAAATACTAGTAGTACTCGAAGTCAACAATGTTGGACTAATAAGAAGTAATTAGTTTTATGTACTCACTAGTTAGCAAACAATCAAAATGACGAGGAAGATGATAAGATCATGGATGATCCTGTGGAGTCTGTTACAGCTAGTAGTCTTACAAGTGGACGCATTTGTCTCCAGCCATAGTAATGCTGTGAGTGGCTTGTCCCTTGCGGTTCAAGTGCACCACGACGACGACACAACTATTTCAGAAGAGAGCGATGACTACTGGAACTCCAAGTACCTGCTTTTGAAAAATTTTCAAGAACAATTTGGCCATACCTATGTGCCACGAAACTGGGGTGATCCACAACTATCCGAGTGGGTGAAGAAGCAAGACAAACTGGTTCAATCGTCGGACATGTCCTTGGAGCGAATGGAAAAACTAGCTACCGTGGGCATTGTAGAGACAAGCAGTGACGACGGCAAGAATGAGTACACGTTCCCTCCCACTTACGTTCTCGATCCTACAACAGGTTCAAAACTATATGCCTCCGCATGGGAACAGCGGTGGGAAGACATGTACGAGAGACTGGTTCATTTCAAAAATGAACACGACGGATTCGTGAACTGCAACTGCATGAGAGGATATAATTTGGATCTTCGACTCGCACAATGGGTTCAAATTCAAAGAGAAAATTTGCATCTTGGTGTTATGAGAAGGGACCGCCAAAACAAATTGGAATCCATTGGCCTCGAACCCTTGCGGCTGCATGTCTTTTGAGCGTGCCGTTTTGTGAAAAAGCTAGATTAGATGCATCGGTATTGATGGGATGATACAAGTACACGGTAATCCAAACACTGCTGATTAGAAAATGCTGCAACTGCATACTACGTTTGTTCTGTTGGAGTAGGTAAGCACGTCAGACTAAGATTTTTAATTTTTTCTTTTGATGTTGTTGCCGCACCACGAAAAACCCATTGACAATGCTGCCAATCAAAGGAAGATTTTTTTCATAGAATAGCTGCCATTGCCGCTATTTTGCCATTGGTAGTATTTGCATTGCCCACATTTCGCTCTGTCACGGGGTCCGAAGGCCCGCCATCTCGTCCATAATGGGGGCGATGGGGCCTCTACTCATTCTTGAGAATGTTGGAACCAGGTAAGTCTTTGGCCAACTGCAATTCCTTTTCACTGGGGCAAATGTCCTTCGATGGCGGCAACGTGGCTCCACGCTAGCTGACATGCTACCAAATGGAGCCAAGCTGCGCTGTTCAGCCTTCAGAGTTTCCATCTTGTGTAACGGATACCAATGAGCCGTCCTGCCCACTTTCTGACGCATAACATTGAAGAACGTACACGTTTTCCTGAACACAGTCTTCATTCCCTTCTCCTAGACTACCAGGTAGCTGGTACGTGGTAGTGATGTGCCAAATAGAAGAAGTTTGTACTAGTACCAGGGTACCAGGTAGGAGTGTGTTGGTTTTGGCAACTGATTGATGTCAATTATTGCATTATTTGTCCCTTACAGGTCATTATGACTGTGCACGTTATTGCATTTAATCGTCATATTGAAATAGATTCGCTAAGCTAAACCAGTGTCATAAATACGACAGTTTGAAGAATGCTATTTTACCACGTATACGAACGCTGATGATTCATTGTTGAAGACAAAGCATTTTGGGGCTTTTGTAGAGAGCTAAAGGCTGCTGGTGCATAATTATTTTTTACGTTTTCAGTAACAATTACAAAAAAAACAAAAAAATAATAATAATGGTGGACTCTACCAAAGTGGAAGCACCGAAGATGAGCTGCAGCATCCAAAGCAAGCTGCAGTCGGAAATTGATCTGGAAAAGATGCCTCCCATAAACAAAATTCCTTTATGGGAACTGGCAGTTTCGTTTGGCATCGTAAAGAAGGAACATGTCGACACAGTGATGCTGAAGGACGCAATCACAAAGGAACGACGAAACCAGCAGTCCGATGTGACCGTTCTTTTTGCAGTCCGACAAGCTGGGTGAGCTGCGTGCCGCGAGCACGGCCTTCAATTGGTCGAGCTTGCGGCACAAGATCGGCGGGTAGCTCTTGTGGCAGCGGTGAAAGATACGAAAGGAGCCGATGACGAGGGACTGCTCGAGTTCCACCAATATTATTTTAACCGCGGACCTATCTATCAAGATGATAAGTGGAAGTTATTTTTTGCTTTGGGAGAGAAGAAAGTTGGGCTCTCAGACGTCTTCAGGGTTCTCTGGACTGCTCGAAAACGATTCAAGATGAAGAATATTAAGCCCAGTGCCAAGAACCTTCAGGCCAAAGAAGGTTGGATGGCTGGTGGATTTCTAATCTTTGACAGAAAGGGTGAACTAGTTTGTGCGTTGGAAGAACATGTCGGTGAGCCGCTGGATATGGATCAATTTAAGAGGGCCGTCCGAGAAGCGCGGCGGCGGAACAAGGATTACTCGTCCGCTAGTTCCGAATTTTCGAAGTCTTCTTCCAGCGACAACGACACAAGAAATTAAGCATGGTTGAAGAATGATAATAGGAAAAAGGATGTGGATGGCTTCGAATGACGACTAAGGCAACAATTTGTGCCGAAATCTGACAGCAAGAAATTCATTCCTTCGGCTAGTGTTGGTTGCTCCTTGATTCATGTGGGGAAATAGTGAGAGGAATTATTTTATGAAAAGACCAAGAGTGGTTGTGAATGAAGGGTTGCTTCACTTTGATAAACATATCTTTGTTGGCAATCCTGATAAACAGACACTTTTTGATCCCTAGTACAATACTTCCAAAATGATGGTAGATAACTTTCTTCTAGGTAACTTTGTAAAAAATATGCATTTACAGGCAGTATTAAATATAAATCTTCTTTGCGCTCGACTGGTATTCTCTCTCTTGTCTAAACTCTGGTCCGTGCCAGAAATGGATTGTACCATGATCCCAAGTACAGATATCCCTGATGGATTTCCCCCTCGGAAAACCAAGGTGCGACAGCAGTATCATCCTTGTAGATTTCAAGAATCTCTCCATCTTCGTCATAAATTGCCAGCGCTGATAATTTGGGAATTAAATTGACAATAACTTTGTAGGGTACCAATGCCACCAAGAGGGACTTCAGGAGAGGCCTTTCCGAGACCAGCTTTAGCAAAGAAAATGGCTTGGCAAATTTGCTACCAAGACCAGCCCAATAGCAGTTGCGTTTTTCCCCAGATGGTAGGTGATCCATGGTGTCAATGTTGTCACCAGTCCCTGGCATGACCGATGCAAAATTTTCTACCAACGTTTGCAGTGCCAACGAAAATCGTAGTATCTGTACACCTGCTACAATTAAAATGTAGTTTCCGTCATGACTGAGCGCTAATCCGTTGGGCATGTACAGGTCCTCTTGGACAACGTCGATTCCACCAGTTTTGGTGTATCGTAGCAGCCGCCCTGATTTGCGACCATCAAAGGCAGCGTAAAAAATGCGACGTCGTTGAAATTGTTGACTGGTTTCTGACAAATAAATGGAACCGTCTGGAGCTTGGACCAAGGAATTCAGTAGACGAAATGTAGAGTCCTTGGGATCTTGATTGGCTCTGCTTGCCAATGAAATCACTTGTACCGAGTCGGTATTTGGTTCATAAATTCCAATGATCATGGAAAAGCCCTTGTAGGCGTCGGCAACAAGCAGAACATTTTCTTCTTCTTCTTCTTCATTATTATGACTATTATTATTGCTGTCAAAGTTGGGATCCACCGTCGACCGCTTGGCTAATATTATACCCAAGGGACGACCACAGTGTACTTCTGTTTCTGCTTCATCCGAAGGAGAAAAGCTGCAATCTGTGCGAGATGTTTGGGTCAGAAAAGTCCAACGTATATCCTCTGCTGGTGTATCATCATCATCATGTTGATTTTTTGGTTGTTCTTCTGGCTGGTACAAGCGGGCAATCCGTCCATCTCCCAGCGTGACAAACAAATACCCATTCTCCCCTCGAATGATGCTCTCCGGACCCACTAGTTGGTGTCTACCTATAATTTCGATCTTGCCTGTGATATTTTTTATGTTTGCCAAAGGAAAGTTCGGCAATTCTGGAAGAGGAGATACTACCGGATATACTCCAGTGACTTGTAAACGATACTGAACGAACAGGGCAGCCACACAGATGACAACTGGAATGCAAAGTTTCAAAAAAGCCATGCCAAAATGGGTGGGGTGGAATTTAGGACTTCTCTGTATGCCGAATTGTGCAGAGAGTATTATTATTTTTATTTCCAAAAGGAGACGAAAGCAAGATGGAGCGAGACAAGTAGATTAGTCTACCTGCTACCTGATAGTATCAAATTAAGCCCAGGTGGACTACGGCAGTTTACCTTGTCTCCTATGATAGGACTCAGGAGTTAGGTCTCTCTCTATTAGGTCGTGTGCCTATGCTTACTCTGTATACACACACACACCACTA
>Ga0100402_1003848_pt1 | contig 16178 bp, 15 predicted proteins | sample CryGeyme20150102_FD_80419 | JGI IMG/M metagenome (GOLD analysis project Ga0100402, IMG submission 80419) | Groundwater microbial communities from Crystal Geyser aquifers in Utah, USA - Crystal Geyser metaG 2015-0102 | ecosystem: Environmental > Aquatic > Deep subsurface > Groundwater | place...
AAAATAAGATATCAATAATAACAAGTAGTTACGTAAATTAACTCGGTAAAAAAAGCAAAAAAAAGTGCAAAAAACTTGATTTTTAGGGGTGGAGTGAGGGATGGATTTTCAAGTTGGGTTAAAGAATTACTTGAGAACCCTATCTATTGTAAGTTTTTAAAAAAAATATGCAGTTTTAATGAAGCAGTTGAATGTCAATATTTTAAGCTAGAGCAAGACTTTGTTGAACGATTAGACAAGCGTTTTTGAGTTATAGATATTGAAAATTAAGTTCAATCTTTTTCAAACTCAGTATAGTGTTTAATCATCCCTGCTCCTTTATCAACTGTATCTGTTAAGAATCTTGTTATAAAAGTAGAAGAATAGACTTTTGTATGTAATTCAGTTTTTTTGATTGGACTCGTTTTTACATCAACTTCATTTGATTCAAGCTTAAAATCTTCCAATTTATAAGACATTACATATAATCTTTGTAATGCATTATTACCCAAAAGGTTTTTAAACCGAGGTAAAGTATTTTTGATATTAGGGTCTACTAAAAGAATTTTACGAATCGGTTTCTTTCCACTCATTGCTAGTGAAAAAAAGCGTTTAAACACTTGGTCTGAATCTGGTAATGAATAACCCATAATTACAATATTATCTGCATTAGATAAATCTTCAAAAGCATTTTGCCAAACTATTTTAAGTTGATCATACTCTCTAATCTTATTCCAAGTAGGTGGCACAATTAATGGCAATTGTTCAGAACTAGTAATCACGTAATTATCTGTTGAAAAAGTATTAATAGAATAATTATCAGTAATGTCGTCAGTTAAAAAATTTATGAAGTCAAAATAGCTATCATTACTTTTTATTTTCAATTCACTTTTTGGATTATAATCAGCTTCATATTCATTAGATAAGACCCAATTCAATGAACCATGTAACTTATATATTGGAATTTGGCTTTTAAATTTTTCATTATTAAACCCATAGTGAAAAGGTAATTCATTCTTTTCTGAACTATTTAAATTTTGACCATATTTTTTTACTGTATTAATAGCCATTTCTAATAACATATCATAATTCAGTGTTATAAAACTCAAATTATGTTGTATAGGACTATCAAATGATTCCAATTTAAGTAAATCTTCAAACATAATTTTATACTCATATAAAACTTCAACTGAAAAGTTTTCTATTTTATTGTAAATACATGATCTTTCAATTGTGAAGACAATTAACTTGATTAAACTATTTATAATTTCCTTCCAATTAATCTTATCATCATTACTTAGTGGTAACTTGTTTAAAAATTTTGCCATTTCTAGCAATTCAAAAACACTTTCCAAATTGTTGATATCTACATTTGATTTTGATGCTAAAGTCGATAATCGAAAACGTGCTTCAGAAACAAGTTTTATTGCCTCAGTTTAACTAAAATGTAATTTTGTGGCATACTCTAAATCTTGAGCTTTATCGAAAAAATTATTCATTAAAGGAATTCCAGCATGAGCAGAAAACCCTGCACCTAAAATGAATACTGTGGACATTTGTTGGTTATTCATTGACATGGTTCCTTTCGTTAATAATCGATTTCAATACCAATTCATTCCTTTTATTTTCTTTTGAAATCTTAACAACTAATTTTTGCATTCTCATTTTTACATTTTTTTTTCTTTCACTATATCCCCTATCATCATTTATCACAAAAAAATCTTTAAGAACTGAATGAAATTTTTCAGAATCAAGTCTTTTAATTTCATCTATTATTTCAAAGTCATTTGCTATTTCAATCTTTTCTAATAAGTATTCGTCATTTGGCGATGATGAATTATGTAAAAGAGATAATGCTTCTTTTAGACTTACGGTTGTCTTTGAACTGTTTAATAGAGTTGTACACTTCTCCTTAATAGTTGAATTAAGTTGATGACCTAAAAAGTTTAAAGCTCTTCGAATAGGTTCACGATGTATGAAATCACTATTTACTTGCGAAAAGTAGTGTTCAATATTTTCTCTAATTAATTCTTGTTCACCAAAATATTCCAACAGTTCTACATATTGGTTTAGAATTTCAATGCTTAAAGCTTTTATTGATTTTTGAAATTGATTATTCAATTCTATTAGTGATTCTTGATAATCACCTATCAGAGTGTATCTAAACAACTGAATTTGTTCAAGCCAATCATTTTTTAGAATTAAACTCTCAACATTTAATCTCTTTCTTGCTAATTCATCTTCAAATTTGTGATAATCAATAATTCCAGTTTCAATTTGTTGAATTAAAATTTCATCGAGTGAAGAAAGTACTTGCTTTCCATTTTTCTTTATAGTTTCATCCCAAACATCCTCCATTTTATTTCCACTTTGCTTTGAATTACTTTTTAAATCAAATTCAATACTGAAAAAATCCAACCCCTTTTTCACATAACTCAATTTCGGGTAAATGTTTGGATCATATTGTAACTTACAGATAGAAAAAAAGAAGTAACTTTTAAGAATATCTTCTGCAAGTTCTATCTCATTTTCACTTAGTAGTTTCTCAATATTCTTAAATCTTGTGTTAATTTTAGATACAATTCTAATATTAGATATTTCATATTTGGTTATTAACTCATTTTTAATTTTTTTGAATTTGTCATTTTGGGAAAGAACAATACTACTCACATCTTCTACTGTTGGTTCAAACAAAATCTCATAATCAAAGACCTTTTCACGGTATTTATCAAACTCTTCAATGCCTTCCTCTTCATCATTTAGTAAAAGCACAATTTTGCATTGCCGCTCTTCTTTTAAATGATTTACCAAGCCTAGAATATCTCTAATTTTTAAGGGTTCTCCCTTTCTTTCAATATCATCTAAGCAAATTATTTGGTTTGAAATGCCAACAGAAGGAAGTGCATTGATTACACTTTTAAAATCAATAGGATTATACTCTTCATATTTCTCAGGGAGTTTTAAATATTTAAGTGATTTTTTTGTAAACTCTTTTAGTAATTCACCTGTTCTTTCCGCATATGTTTTAATATTTGGATGCTTACCAATATGTTCTGTTGCAATTGTATTTTCAAAAATGGTTCTTTTTAGAGTTTCTAAATCATTTATCCCAAATAAAGACACATAACTGTAATGATCTAGCAATATATTATTGGCTTTACTTGAGTGCTTATTACCTCTTGTTTTATCTAAGAAATAATTCCATGCAAACGTTTTACCGACTCCCCACTTACCTCTAATTGCTAAAACCTCTGGAGTTTTTGAATGCAGAAAATGAAATACGATTTCATTGATTTTATTTAATGTTGTTGTTTCCATTTTTTATTTATTGCTAAAACTGAATGTTGATCTTATTACTTTATCGGGGTATGCTTCACCTAATAAAACTGATGTATTAATATTTAAGTACTTGTAAATAGCTTTGCACTTGCTATGCAGGTTTTTATCTACTGTAAAAAAAGCTTCGCAATATATTGCTTTGGAAATATGTTGCCCATCTGCCATAATATTTGGTGTTTTCGCTTCATTAGCCAGCTTTTTATCACTCCATAAGCCAAACCAATTCAGTAATGAATGAAGAATAATTACTTGTGAATCTATGGACTCTTTTTTTATACCATCATTTTCGGTAAAAGCCTGCTTGAAATATTGATCCAGTTTACTAATTCTAAAAAGCTCTTCAATTGGGTTTTCTAATTGCTTTATTGCCTCTAAGTTCTTTTCATTGATTCCCATTTGTTTTCGAATAGTTTGCAATTGAATATCATCTTTTAAATAAATGGAAAACAAGTCAGTTAAATCCTCGATTTCTTTTTTTGAATAGGATAATTTAAATTTATTAACGAATTGATATAATTTACCTGGTAGTGCTTTAACTGTTTCATAGTTTTTTGCCCCATTGAAACGAGCTTGTAATGGGTTTATTAAATCCCCAATATTCTCAAAACCTTTTTGTGATTCTAGATATTCTGCGAATAATTCCTCAACATTTACATCACTTATTAAATTGTAAGATATCTCATTTGTTACAATGTTATAATCATCATTTAGGAAATATGATTTAGTTTCTTTAATGCTTTCAAGTAGATAAGAATTTGAACCTCTAGATATTTCATCAAAGTGGACAGATGAAAAAACAGGAATGATATCACTAATATTCTCAATTATGAGTTCATTATGATAAATGTGTCTATAAATGTTCGAATCGAAATAGACTAAAGGTTTTTGAAGCATATTTAAACAAGCATTTTTTGAAGAAGTGATTTTTTGAAAGTACTTGTTGAGTTTATCAAACTTTGTATATCATCGATCTGTCTTATAATTTTTGATACAAAATCGACAATTATTCTTTGTTCTACTTTATCAGGCAATTGAATTTTCAATCTAGAAATTGCTTTTTTTGAGATACCAAGAACAGATATACCTTGTGCATTTTTCTGAATTTGCTCTCTTATATTTTGAGTTGAAAACAAAAGGGATTTGAAACCAACTTCAAAATTACTATTTATATCTCTTAATACAACAGTATGAAGTCCTGCCACTATTTTTTTTCTTTTTATGTCAATGATTTCAATTGATTTACCTATATCTAATAAATCTTCAGAAGCATCTGCTATAATTAAATCCCCTTCTTTACAAAATTGAGTTGGAGAGCTCAAAACGTCTTCTTTTTCTGCATTAATAAATGGCAAAATATTGTCATTTGCTTCGAATAAGGATTTGAGTTTAGTATGAATATCACCATAATGAATATTTAAGATATTCCCTGATTCATAATTCAAATCGTTTCTAGAAAGTGAATTTGTTGAAATATATTCGCACACCTCCCCCAAGCGTTTGGTTTGCCAGGTTGGGTATGGGTTTCCGTTTTGGTCTTTGAAGTGGATTTTTTGGGTGAAGATTTGTTGCATTACTCCTTTTTTGTATTGCTCTAATAGTTCTTTCTTCTTCGTAAGCAACTCAATCTTCTTATCCACCGCACTCAAAAACGCCGCAATTTTTTGCTGTTCATCAAATTTTGGTGCATAAAGTTTAAACATTTTAAGACTCTGAAAATTCAGACCTTCTCTACCACTTCCTGTTTGTGATCTAATTAATTGTGTTTGTCCTTTATGAGAAGCAATTAAACTTTGAAAATATTTAGGTGCGTATTCTTTTTTTAACCTGATAATACACACATGCTGATTTACATTCGCTTTTATAATTGTAGTTGGTATTAAGCAAGATCGACCTAGAGACCCACCAGTAATGTTTAATAAAATGTCATTTGGTTTAACCCAACTATTCTTCATTTTGTTATGTGTTTTTTCATCAATACAAACACCATCCAAAACTAGTTTATCATTTAATACATTTTGACTTCTAATAAAAGGAACTTGATTCTCAATATAAACTTCACTTCCTCCTTTTGGAGTGACTCCACTTCCAATTTTTGTAGCCACATCACACAAACGCTTCTCTACCCATTCCCCATCAAACTCAGGGAATCTCAATATTGGCACATGTTTTAGTCTATTTATTCTCATTGTCTATCCTTAATCTTTTTCGTCTTCAAACTCTTCAACTTCTGTTTCTTCAACAGTTTGTTTACTCAATTGCGTTTTTAAATTTTTTAGAGGTTCTCTGAATGACTTTTCTAACTGAATCATGTTTACTACCAAGAAATCAAGTAATCGTTCATGCTCTTCTGTTTGAGTAATGTCGACATCATTTAAGCGATAAGATATTCTACTCATTCGTTTATTATCTAAACGTTGCCAGAACAAAGAATTCCCAAAAACTATTTCTAAACTCTCTTTCTGCTTAATTAATAAATCAAACATTTCTTTATTAAGATCCGCATCTACTGTATTTAAACCTAACTCAACAGCAACATATGATTTTGTAATAATAAATGAGTAATGAGCACCTGAAATTCCAGTTCCACCAGAGTACAACCAATGTTTTCTTCTCGGTGATATGTTTTGATATATCGGAGATTTCCCATGTATTCTGTGGAGTAATTTCACCCAAAAATCAAAACGGAGTTGTTCAATTTCTTTTACTTCATGTTCAATTATCGTTTCTTGAGCTTCCTTAACATTTCCTTTAATCATAAAGTCTTCCGCATCTTTTACTGGAATAATTTGGTCAAGTGTTAGGAATACATGTTCACCAAAACTGTACGGTGTGGCTTTATAACATTGTACCCGAATTCCAAATTGTAAGAGCCACATTACTGTTGAAGTGACTTCTTTTCTAAAATTAGCAGCTACTAGAATGATACGTTGCGTCTGTTTCCGGTTCAAAATTACTTCACTAAAATCCCCTTTATTCAAAAATTCACACAGATTTTCTTTTGCATCTATTGAATCTCCAATTTTGCGTAAATACTGTTCATAGAGTTCAGCTATCTGATCTTTGGTAAGTGTAGAACAATAACTCACATATTTCAGAGCTTGCCATGTTACATCTCGACCAGAATCGTCTAGTTTGTTTTCAATAATGACAAGGTTGCCTTTTTTGTCTATGGCTAATAGATCAAGACGTTCATTGGTATCGTTAAAACCATTATATTCTTTTTGAATTATGAGAAGTTTTTCATCTTTTTCGCCAAATGCTTTAGGATTATTGGCAAGCCATTCCTGTAAATGATTGCGTTCCGAGAAATGCAATTCATTGAAACTCATTTTTTTGAGATCTTCAATTCGATTCGTAGAAGTATTTATTTTGAACATGATAACTAGTATTCTGTTTGTTTGCTAAGTTAAATCTCAACTTGTTTGAAGTGGTTTATGATAATTCACACTATTCCACATTAGCAATAATTTCGATAGTAGATAGTTTTCGGTGACTATTATTCCATTTCGTAGAGTTAATCATCTTGTAATTTTTCAAAAAAAGTAATCAATTCATTAACAGTGAAATACGGATTACATTGATAAATGGGTAAAGTATCATCAACTTGTTGCTTTATGAATCGGGCTCTTTCTTTGGCTTGTGGCAATTTGTCTTTCAAATATTCATAATGATTGATCTTAGTCTTGTGATAATCAGGCCAATGTTTTTGCTTTAGATAATTAATGACTTCTACTGCATTTCTATGCGCACGTCTATTATCTTCGAAAAACAATAAAAACCAATGTTCAAAACAAATAGAACTATAGGCAACGAAATATCCCCATTTATCAATTTTTGTAAATACATCCGCTAATTTGGGTTGATTATCATGGTCAAAAAATAGCCAAATGGTTTCAAAAGGATTTTTATCTCGTTTTGCCTGTACCTCCATTTCACGAGCTTCATTCACCACTTGCATTGCACTCGTATCTGAACTAAAGGAGATTTGAATTTGAATTCCCCGCTGCATTTCTCTGCTCAACGTAGCTTTCAAGGCTAAGGTGTATTGGTATTCCGTTTGCCCCTCACAAACAATTAAAATTCGTTTAAACGGTTTGTTCCTGCTCATGCTGTTGCATTTCCAATAAAAAGTTTAATTCATTTATCACGTGTGTTCCACCTAATTTTCCGGAAGCATACCATTTATCTAAAGGAGTCCCTAAACGAATGCCTTTAATATCGGAACAGCGAAACAGATTGGTACTACCATTTTCATTTTTCTCTGTAAACCAAACTTGATCCCTGCGAAATGTATCTCCAGATAATTGCGTAATATCGTGAGTTGCAAATATCAGTTGAGCTTGTTTTGTATTGGTTACTGGATTATGAAACAATTTAATCAAAAAGGATGTAATTCCAGGATGTAAGTTTTTTTCAAATTCATCCACTATTAATACTTTTCCCTGCTCCAATGCATCTAAAATGATGCCCGCAATTACAAATAAACTTTGCGTACCAGTGGATTCTTCTTCTAAATCAAATTCTACTATACCCTTCTCAATTCCGTTTTTAAATAATTTGTGTCTTGCTTTCACAGAATAACGATATTGCTCTTGAAATTGTTTTTTTACCTCATCGGACATCGATTCTGGTAGTTTCATCAATGACCAATCTGTTTCTTTGGCAACTACGGCATCAATACCTGTATCTAAAGAACAAATCAACGCATTAAATAATTTAGAGAAACGGGAGTTTTGTTGTTGTGCTAAGCGTTTAGCAAATAAGCGACTCACATTAGATTGTTGATAATCATCTAAAAAAGGGAAAACTCGAAGTGAGTTAGAGAAAAATTGAAACGGTTTTATTACTGCTTCTACTGCATTTTCAGCTGCTTTAGAGAGAAATAACTGATTTGGTAATAATAATTTTTCTATTGTTTTTTTTGCACCTCTATAATATTCACCAAATTTAATTTCATGACCCTTTATTCTAGAAAATACAAGAGACTGAACCCCGTTGGGATAATAATATAAAGTTTCAACTTCAATAGTTTGTTTTGAAAAAGATAGGGTATACTCATATTGAAATCCTGCTTGTATAAACTCTAGAGAAAATGAAACCGGGCTTTCCTGTGCTTCAACATCTAATTTGAACGGCTCATAAGCAATGATTGTCTCATTGGGTTTAAAATTGGAACTTCGCATCACCAAAAATTCAAGTGCTTTCAACGCACGTAAAACAGTACTCTTTCCGGAAGCATTTGGCCCAAACAAAACTATTGATTTTAAAATATCCTGTTTGCCCACCTGTACTGAATTAGCATTTAACAAAGAGGATTCTCGTAAGCCCGTTTTAAGAGTTCTCAAGGTGATGCGATCTTTTATAGAACGAAAATTTGAAACAGTAAATTGAGTAATCATATAAATAACATTAGTTCAATACGAATATACAAGGTTTTATATTTTCCATTTACACTTTTTTCGCGAATTTTACCCATAAAACCTATCATTACTGTTTTACTATGATGAAAAGTACAGTTTAATCAAATTACAAAAGTTAACTAAAATCATGTATGACATTACCATATGGATAGTTCCCTAAAACGGCGCTTCAATTCCTAATTCCTTACAATATTTGGCGATTTCTTCATCCACTGTTTTCATTTCTTTATCAATAGAGCGAATTTCTTGCACTACGGCATTCAAGTCAATTTCTTCTTCATCTTCGAAGGTATCCACATAACGAGGAATGTTCAGATTGTATTCGTTTTCGCGAATTTCTTCGAGTGTGGCTAGGTAACTGTATTTGTCCGTTGTGGTACGATTGCGGTAGGTATCGATTATGCGTTTTATATCTTCTTCGCGCAGGTAGTTTTGGGTTTTCACTTTTTCGAAATGCGCACTTGCATCAATAAATAACACATTATTTTGGTTTTCGCCTCGGTTCTTTTTTATCACCAAAATACAGGTGGGAATGCTCGTTCCGTAAAAGATATTTGCGGGTAAGCCAATCACGGCATCAAGATAATTCTTGTCTTCAATTAGGTATTGGCGAATGTGTCCTTCAGCGGCGCCTCTAAACAAAACTCCGTGCGGCAAAACACAAGCCATTGTTCCCTGCTCATCTAATTGAAACACCATGTGTTGCACAAAAGCATAATCGGCTTTTGAACTTGGCGCTAAACGACCGTAATCAGCAAAACGATGATCAGACAGAAACAAGGGATTCGCACTCCAATTCGCCGAGAATGGCGGATTAGCCACAATGGCATCAAAGCGATGATCATGATGTTGAGGATGTTCGAGTGTATCATCATTTCGGATATCAAATTTTCGGTAATGCACATTGTGCATAATCATGTTCATTCGGCACAAGTTGTACGTAGTCGGGTTCGATTCTTGCCCGAAGAACTGCCCTACTTCGCTAACTTCTTTTGCCACGCGCAAAAGCAAGGAACCTGAACCACAAGTTGGATCGTACACCGAACGGAGTCGTTCTTTTCCGGTAGTTACCAGTCGCGCAAGCACTTTACTTACTTGTTGTGGCGTGTAGAACTCTCCAGCTTTTTTACCGGCGCCACTAGCAAATTCGCCAATCAAGTATTCGTAGGCATCGCCCAAAACATCCGATTCCACGTTTTCTAAATCGAAGTCGATGCTTTCTAAATGCGAGAGGACTTTTACGATGAGTTCGTTCTTTTGGGATTCAGTTTTCCCCAATTTGCTGCTTGTTAAATCAAGGTCTTCGAAAAGATTTCCAAAATCGTCTTCGGCTTCGGTTCCGAGTGTGCTTTGCTCAATATTTCGGAGCACAGCATTAAGGTCGTTCAGAATAAATTTGGTTTGCCCATCTGCATTTCCTCTGCGAGCCAATTCGGAGAATAGTTCTCCTGGTTTCAAAAAATAACCGAGGGTTTCAGTGGCTAAATGACGCATTTCATCGAGATACAATTTTCCATTTTCGGTGGCCTCGTTTAAGTCTTCGTATTTCAATCCGTCTGGTTTTAGCACTTCGTTAGCGTACAATTCCATTTTACGACTCAGATATTTATAGAAAATGAAACCTAAAATGTAGTCCCGAAATCCGTCTGCATCCATTTTGCCGCGTAAAGTATTGGCGATGTTCCAGAGTTGTTGTTCTAATTGTTGTTTTTGTTCGGTCATAAGAAAGTGTGCTTGGGTTTGCGCCTAATTTAATGTTAATAATAATATAGAAATTAAGACTAAAGAGTGGCAATTTAAGTCAGGGTGAATCTTTTTTTTGGTAGGATTACTTTAAGACTGTGAATCTTAAAAACTATATTATTTATACTGTTTTTACAGGTATATTTGACGTATTAAAGTCGTATCAATACGTCTTTAATACGACCTTAGTCAGTATATGTAATGAATAACTAATAAATTAGTATGGGTAAAGCAAAGACAATACATTCAGTATCAGGTAAATTAGGACCACTCATTTATTATGAAATGAATGGAAAACAGTATGTTCGTACAGCTCCTACGAAAGTAAGACAACCGAATACTGCTGCTCAGTTGGGAAATAAACGCCGTTTTGGGCTTGCCACTACCCTTGCGAGTCAGATTTATAAACAGTTTGAAACCTGGTTTATTGAAACGGATGATGTTTCGAAACGCGCTTATAATCAGTTACAAAGTAGTATTCAAAAAACAGGCATTAAAGGCACGGCTCCTGATTTAGAATACGATTGGGATAGCATGGTTCTAACTACTGGAACTGCTGTTCAGCCTGAGTTTTCTTATGCTGATAGCGTTTTAACATGGTCTGTTCTTGATGATAAAAAAGCGATTAAGGATTTAGTGATTGTGGTTGGAATTGAAACGGAAACCCTAACGATTAAGAAATGGATCGATTTACAGAATAAAGGAAAGTTGTTATTTCCTATTGAGGATGGGTTTGTTTATTATGTTTTTAGGACGTATTCGAAGAATGGGAAAGTGTTTGTTAGTAGTAGTGTGAAGGTAGATTTTGAAAAGGTTTATTAGTACCGAATGTTTCTGTGTTGTCTGGTAGTCCACTTGGATATTCTCTTCTTGTTTCTCTGTAGCTTTTATTTGCTTCTTTTGTGGTGCTAAGCGAATAAAGGTCTTACTTCCTTTTTCAAAAAAGACAAGATGAGCTAATTTGTCTGAAGTTGCTCCTTATGCACCATTTTTTATTTTTGCCATGGTTTTAAGGTTTAAGGTGAACGTTTAAAATAATGTTTTTTGTAGCGATTACTTACTTTACTATAAATGATATTTATTTTTAATTTACTTAAGCTTAGCTAATCTTCAATTCAGCTTTCCAGCCTTCCCATATCATTACCATAGCCAAGGTATCTAATTCACAATATCTCAACAATTCTTTGCGAATACGATCAACTTTTTCTTGCGTCGTGGACATAAACTGTACTTTTGCCCATTCAATCATAGCTTGTCCGCCATTACTTATGCCACCTTCTGAATTTGCTTCAAAGTGTAAAATTTCATCGGATTGACCTAATAATTTATAAGGGTCGACAACAATTCCGTTTTCATTATACACTACCCATTGTTTATTTGCGTAATTAGCAGAGTTGTAATTTGGTTCGGAGTACTTGTTTTTAAGAAAATCGGAGGTATTTAGAATTGCAGGAAGTACCGCCTTTATACTGTTTGAGCCTTTTGTGAGCGTATTGTAGTAATACTTCTTCTCGACATCCAATAGATCTATCATTTTCCGTGAAGGGTTTGGATTTTGATTTTCATCATATAGTAAGGTGTCTAAAAATGCTATTAGTTCTGATTTATCAGGCACTTTATTTCCTTGAACTGAATCCAATTCGTTTCTGATATATTTTAGGCCTGTATTTTCGTACTGCGACCATATCAAAACCGAACCGTTTGATTCGCCAATTGCATCTTTGAGCGCTCTAGCAAAATCAATATTTGGGTTCACTCCTTTTTCTAAGTGCAGCCATTCATGACTATGTTCAATGCGACCATCTTCATAAGCGGTATGAATTGAGAACTGAAACAAACTTTGCTCATACGGCCCCATGTTTTTCACGAAAGGTATAGCTGATCGGGAACCTTCAAAATCGATAAAATGTAATGGGTATTGCCACGAATTCAACTCTTCTTTTAGCGAAGGATGAATGAATTCTTCTGCACCTAAACCGTTCTTTTCAGCCTGGATTTGCAAGACCTGTCGCTCTTTAGTAGACCAGGGTTTTTCTCCGGGATTCAACACATTAACTAAAGGTGGATTTTCTTTTGACAAGTCAAGATCTTTAAGATAGAATTCATTATTGTCTAAATGCTGTTGAGATTTTCTGAAATTGAATAATTCGAAAAGAAGTGGTTCTTTAAATTGCTCCTCCTTCCATCCCAAATTAGATTTCCAGCATTCAACAAATCCTGATTTCTGATTACTACTTAAGTCATTCAAGCCAATTCTGTATTCACAGTTTTTGCACTTCGCTCCAATCTCAATCGGATACTGCTCATCTCGCTGATAGAAATCTTTAAGTGTTTCAACCCATGATTCAAAGCCATCAATCTCTGGCTTATGTGTAGATGCCAAATCTGTGTATGATCCATCATACACTTTATTACACAAATCCGACATGGGAATCCGAACCATTATTTCTTCGCCAAGTTCAGCATTCTTAACCGACGTATCTTTTACCTTAGCACGGACTTTTCCGTGAGTATCCTCTATCTTTTCAATCTCAAATTTCTGATTGAGTCCATCAACGGTTGCCATTTACTCTTATCCATAACCATCAAATAGGGATTTATTTCCCAATCTGGATGCGCCTTTGATACAACCCAATTTTGGTAAGCAACATCCAATACATACGGTTTCCAATTACTCTTGAAATATCCAGTTTTATCGGTAACGAATTACTCTTCTAAGCCATTAGCTGATTTCGATTTCACTTCAATCAAATCTACTTTATTTCCATCTTTGTGAAGAATATCCACTAAAACGAAATGTCCTTCAAAAGTAAATGCCGCTTCAAAAATAGTTACTTTATCTCGCTTCAATAACTCAGCTGTTTTTTCAAGCATTATTTCATGGCTGCTAAACATTATTTCTACGCCGTTTGGATAATATGCTTGAGCTAAAGCTCCAACTTGAATTCCTCCTTCTGCTAAGGCTTCCAAAAATTCGTTACCGTCTTTTTTACTTGGGTATTCATTTTCTTTTTTAGCATAGTATAATTTGGACGGACATTCCGCACCAATTTTGAAAAGAGATTTTGTTAGATAGCGTTTTTTCATTTCTTTATTCCCTATAGATAATTGCTTTACTATTTCCATGAATTTTTTTCACAAAATTTTAAAGCGATAACAAGAGCATCTATTTATTTTGTTTCAAATTAATATAAATCAATCTATGCCCCCAAATCTATAAATGATTTGAGAAATTGAATAAGAACTTTTAGTTAATGGTAAGCTCTTTTTTACTTGTGTAAATCTGTGATTTCTGACTTTGAATGTCATCAAGCATGGTTTATTAAATTATTTTTTGTTGCTCAGAAATTAGTAAATCCGTGAGAGCAGAGTCTTCCCTATCTCCATAAAAAGGTTGAATCCGAATACATCTCTCATTGGGTATCACGCAATCGAAACGGTCATCAATAATATAGGCGTCATCTAAATCTGCTATGTTTTTTGTATAAGCCGTTTCGTAACTGAATTGATTCCATTTTACTTCTTTCTGGCAGTCTTTTCGTGTTCGAATAAACGCAAATTGACTTAAATCTCCCGTTAGTTTTTTCAAACAATATTTAGCGTAATGCGCTTTAGCTGATGTCCAAATTGCCACTTTGGTAAATTGAGCTATCTCCTCAATGAATTGTTTTGCATTGGGACGAAAGTACACGTTTCTGCCTTTGTAGATACAATCTGCTGCTTGTGGCAAGTTCTCATAAGTGGCATGCCAAAGTGTTTCGTCAAGATCTAGTATTAGTAATTCCATGCTTTAAGGTAAACTCGAAAAGTGACAGAATACGTCATCATTATTTATTGATTTAGATAAAAAATCGTTGCCGTGTTCGAATAATGAATAAAGTAACTCCTCTTAAAGAATGCAAAAGTTTCTGAGCCTAACCTAATCTTCATTAAAAACAGATTTTCCTTCGATTTTTCATTCTTAAATAAACTTGAATTTCATTCTGTTAGAACTCACAATCATAAGATCCTGATTCTAACTGTTCTCTTATTTGCTCAAGTAAACCTTCTTTAGTTTCATAGAAATCAGGCCAGAAATTATTCAAATAGAACCAATTTAATTCAAGTACATCATCTTTTTCCAAGGTTAAACGGTCAAGATAAAGTTCATATCGTTCAAGAGTGAAATATTCGTCCTCCTCTATTTCATTGATTTCAATAAACTTTCTTTTCTCAGTTGGAAACCCATCGATTTCGTAACCGTTTTCTTCACAATAGGTAAATATTAATTGTATTGCTTGTGCTTCAATGAATTCAGCTGCTTGAATTTCATCAATTAAAGACATCTCAAGCGCATGATGCTTATTCGCTAATTCTGTAATCTTGCTCTTTATTTCTGATATGTTCATGAATTCGAATTTATAGTATCTCGTTATTTTCTGACTAAACGGACGTCAAAATTAAGAACTTAGTATTCATTTTGATAATATTACAATATAATTATTGCTTCACAAGAAATAAAAAATAAATTTTAAATGTATTTGTTATATAAAGTAATCTTACTTATAATATTATAAAGATATATAGTCAATTATATAGATCAAAACAAACTAAACCTCTTAGGCAAAAAATATGGAATTTTTAAGAACTGAAATTGAAAGTCAAATAAATCAATTAATCCAAGAAAAAGAACTTTCCGAAGCTGTACGGTTGAATTCTTTCATTAAAGAAAAATGTAATGCTAATAAATTTGAAAACCATAAACTCAGTCCTACTGCTCTTCCCATGTATTTTAGTGGTAACCCCAACTCAGAAATAGTCTTCATCGAATTTAATCCAGGTAATGGTGCACTAGCCCCAACATCTAATGGAACTGAATTGGAGATGAGGGATTTTAACTCTAATAATCCACCAATTATTAATAGTTATGAAAGTTATATCAATTTCTGCAAAAATATGGCAGTATATAAAGCTAAATTAGCTAAAATGAACGATGAGAAGATTTCAAATTTTGACTCTAAAAAATTACACTTTTTCTCTGGGTTTGGAGGTTTTAACCTACCTGAAGATAATTTTTCATTTGACGATATGATCAATTTAAGATCTAATATCTTTCAGTTAGAGCTTGTTCCCTATATGTCAAATAGATTCAGTTTTTCTCATTTTCCTGATGATTATATGGATGAATGTTTTGAAAGAACATTTAAACTAGTTAATTCATGCAAAAGAAAACACATCTTTCTAACAGGCAGCCAAAGAGAACTAAAGAAACGTTTTGGTACCATTAAATTTGAAAAAATTCAATTGCAAGGTCGAACAAAAGACATCTATTTTGGAATAAAAACAATCGCTGACAATGAAGATATAATACTTTTATCTACGTATAAGGATGAATCATTAGTTACCTCACAAATGAGAGAATATGGTAAGATAATATTTGAAAGTTTATTTAAATAGACTTCAATATGAAATTACTCTTTTATTAGGACTGTAAGTCATTATTATTAAGACAAAAAAAATCCCCATTTAAACTTCTCCATTTTGTTTATGGAATTGTTTAAATGGGGATTTAAATGCTTTAAGCTGAATTAAATGATACGCTTAATTCAAGCCGCGTTTTTTTAATAGTGCGTCTACTTTTGGTTCTCTTCCTCTGAATTGTACGTACAATTTCATTGGGTCTTCTGTTCCGCCTTTTTCTAAAACGTTTTTTCTGAA
>Ga0100402_1003854_pt1 | contig 16166 bp, 12 predicted proteins | sample CryGeyme20150102_FD_80419 | JGI IMG/M metagenome (GOLD analysis project Ga0100402, IMG submission 80419) | Groundwater microbial communities from Crystal Geyser aquifers in Utah, USA - Crystal Geyser metaG 2015-0102 | ecosystem: Environmental > Aquatic > Deep subsurface > Groundwater | place...
CGTCGATTTAAGTTGGTCTGCCACCCACGATGCACGTTCTTTGTTGTATTCAATGAGCTTAATAGACACACCCGTTTGCTCAAGTTCCTTAGCCACAGCAAACCCAACATTACCGCCACCAACAACCATGACATTTCGCTTTAAGTTTTTTTCTTGTTTGCCACCCTCTAGCAGCTCAACAATCGCCGAAACTTCTGAGTTTGCCGCAGCCAAATACACACTGTCACCAGCTAAGAGCACCGCATTTGGCTTAGGCACCCGCCAACGGCGATTGTGCTCATGGGCAACCACATACACCCTATTTTTCCCCATCACCTCAGGTAGCTCTGAAAGGGCAATACCTGCAAGCGCACTTTTGGGGCGAATCATCATGCCCAACAACTGCACTCTATCACCAGCAAAGGCTTGCGCATCCATAGCTGAGGCAACTTGATACCTTTTCACAATGGCTTTAGCAGCCTCACGTTCTGGAGAAATAATCAAATCAATGGGCATTTCATCGCGCCCGAACAAAGCTTTGCAATTGGCAAAATCAGGTTCGCGCACACGCGCCATTTTTGTGGTCACCTTAAACAAGGAATGCGCCACTTGGCAGGCCAACATATTGGTTTCATCGCTGGCAGTAGCAGCAATCAATAAGTCACAATTCTCAGCGCCTGCGCTGGCCAGGATAGATGGATGGGCTGCATTGCCTAAAACAGTGCGCACATCCATGGTGTCCGATACTCGCTGAATGCGTTCTTTATCACTATCAACGACAGCAATATCATGGCCTTCAGCCGCAAGCCGCATAGCAATGTGAAACCCAACTTCACCAGCACCCAAAACAATAATATTCATTTGGTATCTGGCATTAAATTGTACGATTTAATTTTTCGGTGCAATTGACTGCGCTCCATTCCAATATCGGTAGCCGTTTTACTGACATTCCAATTGTTCTTTTCAAGATGATGCGCGATGTAACTGTGTTCAAAACGCTTTCTCGCATCATGAAACCCATCAAGCAACACCGAATCATCAGGCACAGTTGCAAACGATGTAGAAAAATTTGTTGTTCCATCCAAAGGCAGCATGGTTTGCAGAGTTAAATGCAGCCCCGGACACAAAATATGACAGCGCTCAACATAATTACGCAACTCGCGAACATTGCCTGGCCAGTCGTATTGTTGCAGCTTTTGAATCACTTCCTCATCAAACTGCACAGGATCACCGCCTAAGCTTTTGGCTTGTTCTGCAGCCAAGAAGGTGAGCAATTGTGGAATATCCTCACTTCTATCTTTTAACCTTGGCATATGAATCACTGCAGTGCTCAAGCGATCATACAAAGGCTTCGCTATCCTACCTTCCTTGAGTAGTGTAACTGGATCAGACAAGGTACTCATTACCAAGCGTACATCACATGGAATCGGTGTGGCATTACCCAAACGCATAAAACGGCGCTTTTCAGTCACTTTCAGCAATTCAAGCTGTGTTTCTATATCCAAGTCGGCAATTTCTTCAAAAAACATGGTGCCCATATGCGCTGCTTCCAAGCGGCCACGCTGCGTTTGCAGCGCGCCAGCAAAAGCACCTTTTTCAAAACCAAACAATTCCCACGATAGATTGTTAACGGATGTGCTATTAAAGCTGATAAACGAGCCATTTGAGCGGGGTGAACCTTCATGTAAAAGCCTTGCCGCCACAGATTTACCAGTCCCGTGCTCGCCAAGCACAAAAGCCATCACACCTGAAGCTGCTACCTTATTGATATGTTTGTTCACATCGGCAACAGCTTTGCTTTGACCAATCAAACTTGGGCAATTGCGTTTACTTTCAAATTTTAAATCCAAATTTTCAATGGCTAAACGACGTTTCTCCACAGCATTGCGCAGCAAAATGAGCAATTTATCAGAGGAAAATGGTTTTTCGATAAAATCAAACGCACCTTGGCGGGTAGCGCGCACAGCCGTATCAATCGTGGCATGACCTGACATCATAATCACTGGCACATTGGCATCAATTTGTTTGATGCGGGCCATGGTTTCGAGTCCATCAATACCTGGCATCCAAATATCCAAGAATATGCAATCAGCTGGGTGCTTGCGAAACCTAGCAACTGCCTCCTCACCTGATGCAGAAGTACTCACAATAAAACCTTCATCCTCAAACAAGCCACATAGCGACTCACGAATCGGCTGTTCGTCATCTACAATGAGAATATGGGTCGACATGATTCAAGCCTCCTCTGATGATTGGGGAAAAACATGAGGTAAAAACATGCAAAAACGCGTTGGGGATGATGCTGAGACCAATTGTAAATGTCCACCATGTTCTTCACTAATACGTTGGGCGATAGCAAGCCCCAAACCGCTACCATCTTTTTTGGTTGAAAAATAAGGTTCAAACATATGCTGCGCTGTGTTCTCATCAATACCCGCACCCTCATCTTGCACAAAAAATGAACTGCCAAGTTTATCCACAACCACATATACACGAACAGGCTTTTTAGTCGCCAAAGCATTGTCGATAAGATTGATCAACACCTGACGTATTTGATCGGCATCGCAATACACTTCCCCTTCAGGCAATCCTTCAAATGTGAGATTATGATAGGCGCTATAAAGTTCACTCATATCCTTGATAAGGCTAGATATTTTCACCTGCGTACACTTGGGTTTTGGCAGCGTGGCAAGATTCGAGAAATCAGCAAGCAAACGTTGCAAACGCTCCACCTGATTAATGACTGCCGACGTGCAGGTGTCAAACACCTCCACATTATCCACCTGATTACGGAAACGACGCTGCACGCGTTCTGTGGAAAGCTTAATCGGTGTTAATGGGTTTTTAATTTCATGGGCCAAACGCTGAGCAACTTCAGACCAGGCTTGATGTTTTTGCGCTTCTGCAAGCTGGGTAACATCATCAAATACAAGCAGCCAGCCCGTAAACAGGCCACTGCCCTTTTCACCCAAACGACTGCCCCTAGCCAGCACTTTAAACGACTGTAAACCATAAGTAATTACCATCTCGGTCTGTAAGCTTTCAAGGGCTTGTGTTTGCATGGTTTGGTAAAATTCGAGCACGGGTTTTAAGTGAACTTCGGAAAAATCCAAAATGGATGTTTTTCTCTTCTCAGCATCTTGGAGGGCAAACAGTTGCTTACAAGACAAGTTCATCAGCCGAATACTACCATCATCATCCAAGAGAATAACGCCGCTTTGTAGCTTCGCGAGCAGGTTTTCCAACACATATTGCCGCTGCCTACTACTGACCAAAGCCCCAGTTAATTCATCTTGGGTTTGCCGCAGCGTTTCCATATTAAACTTTAGTCGCTCGGTCATACTATTAAACGAAACGGCCAACGAGCCCAACTCATCATCCGAGCGCACAGGTACAAAGCCATCAAACTCACCACTTTCCACTTGCTTCAGCGCCTGCGCCAAATCTTCAACTGGTGTAGTAAGGCGTTTGGCAAAAAACAGGGCAAATAATCCTGCTACACCTGTAATAAAAATAGTCGTCATCATCAGCGTTTGCATGAATAACTCTTTGATACCTTGCCTGTGTCGCTCCAGCTCGCGATAACTGCGGTAGTCAGTTTCAATGCTTCGCGCACTACTGGCGACATTATCCGGAAGTCGCACCTGAGCCCTTAGCAAGGCTATTTGCCTGCGTTGGTCATAGATCGGTAAATAACCGACCACATATTCACCATTTTCACGGATCTCATGCTCAGAAGTGTGTCTACCCAACAGCACACTCAATCGTCCAGCGTCAGAAATCGGCAGGGAGCGAAGCTCACTTAAGCTTTGACCCTCAAACGCCATTTGAGCCGCAGCAATCACCCTCTCATTGGCATCAAACAGCTCAGCTTTATCCCATGAATATTGCTGTACCAACTTACTCAAATGTCGGCTTGTCACCATAGAACCAATAGGCACCACAGTTATCTCATTGACCAGCTCAGCATCTTGCGCCACCTGCACCATTGATGCATCCATATCAGCTGAAATACGCGCATAAAAGCCTTGTGACAAAGCCATCGCCTTATCCAAAAGCGTATCGACGCGGACATCAAACCAGACGTCCATACCCTTCTCAATCACTTGATTGGCGGTCACTTGCAAAATCACGGCAGGCACCAACACCATCACCACCATGGCCGCCACCAACTTCGCACGCAGCACAGAGCCAGCTTTGGCTGCATCAATGGTGAGCTTACGCAGTGAAACAAAGAAAACACTCACTGCCATCGCAATAAGCAAACTGATATTGAGCCAACTTAAAAATTTTGAGCCGTATTGATTGTCACTTGGCCACATCGCCACTGCGATAATGATAAGCAATACAACAAAGGTAAAAGGCAATAGCCGATAAGGAAGCGCAAGATTATGCTGTGGCCTCACCTCATTGTTCATCAGTTACCCCGACAACCGACTCACCAACAACGTCATTATTGAGATTGATAGCAACACTACCCATCTTTTCACCCCAATTGATGAGCGAAGTCCACCATCCATCCTCTTTGAGTGTACCTTCATAGCTGTATAACTTGGCTTCCAGCCAATATTTACTATTCGCATCAAGCACAGAAACATCCACAACCGCAGCATGATTCATCTCGGATAAAAACATCATGGCTTCTTCGATTTCAGCTGTATAGCGCACCACGCCACCGCTTAAATCACGCATCAACCAGCGTTTGGTTACCAAATCGGGAATCACCTGCCTGCCCAAGCGCACTGTCACCACTGCTTGATCAATCCAATACTCACTTATTTTCCGCACTTTAAATTGCCAATAGACAGTCATCGCCGAGCCAGCACCCAACACATTCAAGAAATATGCTTCATGGTTAAGCGCTTGTACGTCGCAATAAACAACACCAGCTTCAATATGTGTGTGGATTTGCTCAGACTCTTTTAGCTCCTCAGCGGCGGATGCTGCAAAAGAAAAGAACATGAAGTTCAAAAGAAAGAAGGATATACGAAACATCATCGCTAAGCTAAAACGGATTGAGCACTTGAGCAACTTATGCCAAATGAATGATAGATAACTGCCGGCCTGTCTGGCCGTGGTCGCGGCGATAGGAAAAATAGCTGGGGCTATGGCAACAAACTGTGCAAATTCCAAGCGTTTCAATGTTCCCAGCAGCTAAACCCGCTTGTATCAGTTGTAACTCATTGGTTTTAGCCAAATTTGCGTAAATAACACCTTCGCGCTGCGTAATCACATCTTCGCCACAACTTTGTGCAAGCTGCATTGCAATATCGGTATTGATTTCAAAGCAGCAATCGCCAATGCAAGGACCAAGACTTGCCATCATATCTTGTCTCCGCGCCCCCAAATCCAGCATGGCCTTGACTGCAACTTCTGCCACCCTTGCCACGCTTCCCCGCCAACCGGCATGCACTGCAGCTACAATACCAGCTTTGGAGTCAGCGATTAAAATCGGCAAACAATCAGCAGTGCGTACAGCTAGCGAAGTACCTATCTGATTGCTGATCAACACATCAGCCTCAATTTCATGCATTTGACCCTTACCGCTGCAATGGAACACTTTTGTTGTATGCACTTGTTGCGTTTGATGTGGCACTGGTATGGCTGATGCAGAAATAAGTATGTTGAGATTTTTTTCGATGTTGGCAGCTGAATCACCCAGGCCAAGACCCAAATTCAAGCTATCAAAAGGACTAGAGCTTACACCACCATCCCTATCGCTAAACAGAGCTTGAACACCATGTTTGGCCAATAAAGGGGATGCGGTAAACATTAGATTAGCGTGGAGAGCGCTTGTTCGAGCTGCACAAGCTCATCCGGAAGTGGAGCTTTACACAACACATCCTCTTGCGTAATCGGATGCACAAAACCCAAAACTTCAGCGTGCAAAGCCTGCCTGCTCAAATGCAGCAAGCTTTCTCGCAACACTTCTGGCAAATCTTTGGACGGGTTGAATTTGCGGCCATACATAGGGTCGCCTAATATCGGTAATCCTTCGTGGGTCAAATGCACGCGAATTTGATGTGTGCGCCCTGTATGTAAGCGCAGACGCATGCGCGAAAACATCTCACCAAAGCGTTTTTCTAAGGAAGCATCCGTAATGGCATGTTTCCCGCTTTCCACCACCGCCATTTTCTGGCGATTGTTGGGGTGTCTGCCCATAGGTAACGAAATGGTTTTGTTGTGCCAGCGCGGAAAACCGCGGCACCAAGCCAAATATTCGCGTTGCAAATCATGGCTAGCAAAAAGCGCTGAAAGGCCATGATGCGCTGCTTCAGTTTTGGCAACAACAAGACTACCGGATGTATCTTTATCCAAGCGATGCACAATACCTGGACGCTCTACACCATTAATACCTGGCAACGAATCACAGTGATGCAGCAAGGCATGCACCAGAGTGCCCGAGTCATGACCATGGGATGGATGCACCACCATGCCAGAGGGTTTATTTACAACAATCAGGTGCTCATCTTCAAAAAGAATATCCAAGGGAATATCTTCAGGCTCAAGCAAAAGCGGTTGCAAGGCTGGTACACGCGCTGTGTACACATCGGCAGCGAGCACCTTATGCGAAGACTTGCTGATTACTTTGACTTCTTGATTGGGCAACAATAATCCCACTTCGCCATCGTTAATCAATTGCTGTACACGCGCCCTGGTAAAACCAGAGAGCTCGACCAACACCTGATCAAGCCGACGGCCATGGGCGGCATCGCTAATTTCCCAGCAGTTTACTTCTTCTTGATTGCTCAAAGTTTAGCTATGTTCCGCTGCAGATTCTTTCACTGGCACTGGTGCTGCTGAATTGCCGCCTTCATTGGCTTGGCCAGCATTGGCATTGATGCCACCTTCAGTACCATCTGTTTTCGCTTTGGTTGGGCGACGGCGGCGACGACGACGTTTTGGCGCTTCTTCGCTGTTTACTGGGGCCTCAGCTTCTATTTTCGGCGCCGCTGTTTTTTTTGGCTCAACTTTTTTCTCAGTTGGACGTTTACGACGGGCCGCTGGTTTTTTACGCGCCGCCGGAGCTGCAGGTTTAGCTTTTTCTTTCTCACCAAACAGTGATTCAAGCAAAGCTTTCAACCAGCTCTTCTTTTTCGCACGTGGTGCAGGTTTTGGAACGCCAACCACTGGTTTTAGCACATTTAATTTGCGCGTGGTGCGCTGTGGTTTTTTACCCTTGGTTGTATCTTCCAATACTTCCAATCGATCTTGATTTTCTTCTTTCCAATGGCGCTCAATGCGGTAATGCGGAATCATCAATTCAGGGCGAATTTGCAAGGTCACTACAACTTCGTAGGCCTCTTCAATGCGAGCAATATCTTCGCGTTTGTTGTTGATGAGATATTCACCTGTATCCGATGGCAATTGCACAACCAAGGTTGGTTTCTTCCCAGCAGCCGCCAAATCCTCAACGCGGGTTAGCATTTGCAATGCCATGGATTCCACTGTCAATATGGATCCTCGGCCCTGACAACGCGGACAAGTTTCGGTCGTTGTTTCGCGCACGGATGGGTGCAGGCGTTGACGCGACATTTCCAACAAACCAAAGCGTGAAATGCGGGCAAATTGCACACGTGCTTTATCACCTGCTGTGGCATCACGAAGGGCTTCTTCCACACGCTGACCATGTTTACGATTTGCCATATCAATAAAATCAACGACTACCAAACCACCAATATCACGAATGCGCAACTGGCGCGCAATTTCAACAGCCGCTTCCAAATTGGTATCCAAAGCAGTGTCATCAATATGCTTACGGCCAGTTGAGCGAGATGAGTTGACGTCCACTGCTGTCAACGCTTCGGTGGGGTCAAATACGATAGAGCCGCCCGATGGCAAACGAATTTCACGCTCATGAATTTCTTCACATTGTGATTCGATATTGTAATGACGGAACAATGGTTTTTTACCACGGTAGAGTTTTACTAATTTTTCTTTACCCGGCAGCACAGCATGCACAAAGTTTTTGGTGCGTGTGTACACATCATGATTATCCACCCAAATTTCTTGGATATCATCGCTGAAATGATCGCGGATAGCGCGGGTAGCCATATCACCTTCAAGGTAAATTAATGATGGTGAAGGCGCTGTACCGCTCTTAATACGAATCTCATCCCACAACCGTTGCAGGTAAGAATAATCGCGCTCTAATGATTCAAGTTTTTGATCGCGACCAGCCGTACGCACAATCAAACCCATGTTTTCAGGCACATTCAATTGCGACAAAATTTCTTTCAAAGCACGGCGCACATCATCGGGCAGCTTGCGTGAAATTCCGCCGCGTGAGGTATTCGGACTAAGCACGAGGTAACGTCCAGCCAGTGAGATTTCTGTGGTCAGTGCTGCGCCTTTGGTGCCGCGCTCTTCTTTGACCACTTGCACCAGCACCGATTGCTTAGGCTCAAGCACATCTTGGATGTTTACATTGCGCACATCCTGAGTTTTATCCACGCCATCTTTCCAGTAATCCGGGTGAATTTCAGAGAGTGGCATAAAACCTTGGCGCAAGGCGCCATACTCAACAAATGCAGCTTGTAAGCTGGCTTCAACTTTGGTGATGGTACCTTTGTAGATATTGCCTTTGGTCAGGACTTTATGAGTGGATTCAATATCGAGCTCTTGTAAATAATCATCTTCGATAATGGCCACACGACTTTCTTCCTCGTGTGAGGCGTTGATAAGCATCAACTTTTTCATTGCGGTTTCCTTACCGCTGACAGTATAAGACATTGAAAAGACTAAAAGACTTTGGCCTTAAAATCCTTTCTTTTTTAACGTGTGTAACAAAGCGTAACTTAAAGTTTAACGTCATATTACACGACTAAATCGTATCTAACTAACTACCATCAGGCGGTTTCATTTATTTTCAATTGACATGGCTCTACACGCATTAGGCGGTGGTTAGGGCACTCCAGAAACGGCCCAAACATTCTCCAAACACCAAGCAAACGACACCTTTTAAATGCCTCAACGGTTTAACCTCAACACATTGTTTTTCGCTTGGTACGCGACACATTCATCGCTAACATCGCCAATTCGTGGAACGCATGTACAATTGCACCGCATTAGAGCAAATGGAGTCAACATTGGCAAGTTCAGAACAACAAAGCACAAATCCATCGTTATTCGTCGTTGATAGCAATGAACATGATAGTCGATTGGACCGCGCGCTCTGTCGCTTGCTTGGGCAAGAGAAACGCACATTAATCGTGCGATTGATTCGCAAAGGCAATGTTCGCCTCAATGGCAAACGCTGCAAACCAGAAACGCATGTGATGGCTGGGGATACTGTTTTTTTACCCGCCAGCCTACGCCAAGATGCTTTGCAAGATGCTAGTGAGCAGACTCATGCCCCAACACCATTCATCCCTAAAGCTATTAAAAATCTCAGCGTTTTATTTGAAGATGACGACATTCTTGTGTTGGATAAAGCTGCAGGTGTGGTGGTTCATGGCGGCAGTGGTCATGACGCTGGCTTGGTGGAAACCTTAAAAATCCAACTCAACCTTCCCGAGTTGCGTTTGGCACATAGGTTGGATCGCGATACCAGTGGCTGCTTACTGCTCGCCAAAAATTTGGCCACCCTGCGCAAGCTCAGCGAAAGCTTTCGCACCAGAGATGCCCATAAAACCTATTTTGCTTGGGTCACTGGCCACCCATATCCGTATGCAGGCCGCATCACTTCCCATTTGCTCAAAGGGCAAACCAAAAGTGGCGAACGTATGGTCGTGGATGATATCGATGGTCAAGAAGCGATTACAGATTTGCAAACCGTTTGCCTACAACAGGCTGAAAACACACCTTATGCACTGGTGGCGTTAATGCCGCACAGCGGCCGCACCCATCAGTTGCGGGTGCAACTGCAACAACAAGGTCACGCTATTTTGGGCGACCCCAAATATGCACAGCGCGATGATATTCATTGGTATAAAAAGATTGGTGGCAAGGGTTTGGCGCTTCACGCTTGGCGCTTGCGCTTCATCCACCCCACCACGGAAAAAACCATGGATTTACGCGCGCCCTGGCCAAACCGCTGGGCGCACTTTACAACGAAGGATTAAGCCTAGACTTTAGTCTTCTTTTTTGTCTTTGGCTTCGTTCACACGAAGTTTACGACCAGCAAAATCAGTATCATTCAAAGCCAAAGCTGCTTTCATATCATTGGTCGTTGCCATCTCAACAAAACCATATCCCTTAGGACGACGACTAGGGCCACCGCGCACCAAACGCACTGATTTTACAGCGCCATAAGCTTCAAACAAACGTTTCACTTCATCTTCACGCGCTTTGAAAGGGATATTTCCCACATACAAAACATTCGCATCAGCGCTGCCGCTCTCGCATGATGAACAGCTCATCCAATTGACCAAAGCACTGACCAAATAACCCACAAAAAGACCCACTGCAACCAAAGAACCCATTGGCACTGTTGCGTCCAGACCAAGCAATGGGGTGACATAAAACCCAGCCAATGCCAATGCAGCCGCAGCCAAAATTCCTTTTACAACACAACCGATATTCATAATAAAAAAACACTCCAATTTGGGATACAACCCTGAAAAATATGGGCGCAATATGCCCAAATCCTGTCATTACACAATCTATTTGATTTTAGTCGAAAGTATTTAAGAGCTATCGAAAAACTAATTTAACTATGCTTTTGCGTATCTAAACGGGGGAGTCAATTGAGCGTTTTCAAAAAAGCAATCACATCGGCGCGCATCTGCTCATCTTGCATTTCCCGAAACTTAGGCATGGTCAAATTGTAAGCATTACTCTCGCGTAAGGTTTTCGCATATTCATCGGTTTGAATGGTTGATTCGGGGTCTTGAAGAAAACCATGCAACCATTTTTCATCACGTCGCTCAGAAATGCCGCCCAAACCGGGACCAAATTTCTCATCATAACCTGCTTTATGGCAGTGGCTGCACAACTGCTGAAATAATTTCCGACCATGCTCCACGTCCTCAGCAACGCCAACATTGGGTAACGCCAACAAACCACCAAAAACCAGGAGCATCATGCACTTCATATCGCTCATAGAATTAAACCTGCCACTTGATTGAACACCCAATCGTTGGGTGCTGCACTCTCGGAGCCTTACCACCGGCCACCAATGATTCAGCTGCTGGCAATAATTCTTCAGCTGTCACCTTCGTTTCATCTTTCCAATAATCATCAATACGACCGTGGTAATAAAGTGTGCCTTGATGGTCAAACAAATAGATATCAGGCGTACATTGGGCATCAAAGGTTTTGGCGACTTCTTGCGTCTCATCCGCCAAATAGGGGAAAACAATACCCCACTCGTCGATTTTCTTTTTCATCGCTTCGATATTGTCAGCTGGAAAATCAGGATGAATATTTGGATTAATAGCCACAGTGTTAATACCCATAGCTTTAAGGGTTGCCGCATGGCGCACCAAGCGCGGCCACACGGCAATGGCATAAGGACAATGATTGCAGGTGAAAACCACCAACAAACCCTTCGCGCCCATTTGTTCCTTCAAAGCCACAGACTGATCGTCTGGATTTTTTAATGTAAAATCTGGTAACGAGAAATCCCCAACATGAATCGATGCAACCAAAGCCATAATCATCTCCCCATCATTTTTGACCGCTAAGCATGTTATAAAACAAGCTTTGAATCAAATGTAAGTTCAAGCTTTAGATGCCAATGTTGATAACCACTATTTTTGGCATCATTTCTGCTCTACACCTAATGCTGCAAACACAGACCATACCATCTTTGTGTATGAGGAGTTTTTAACGTGAGTCAAAAAGATATCATTGTTCAACAACTATTGGATGGGCTGGATGAATTACGCCCTATTGCCCTGGCGGCCAAGGAAGATAGTGATGATGCACGCAGCCTGCTGCGCCGTATGGTAACGCTCACCGAAACCTTGCAACGCCTCCCTTTTATCGAACCATGGCTTTATGGCCGAATTGCCAATTTACTCATCCAACTCTTTGACGCTGAGCACGGCGTGCTACTCAAACATATCCAAGAAGCAGATATGGATGCCCAAGATTGGCTATCTATCGAAAAACATACCGTAGCTCGTCAAAATTTAATCAATACTGCCGTCAGAGATATTCCACATATCACGCAGATGCTACAGCGCAGCACCCAAGCTTTGGGGGTAAGCTTATCCCCGCAACACAGTGTCGCTCAGCAATGTACTGAGTTTGAACGCCTACTTCTCGAACACCTGCAAAACCATGGCAGCATCAACAAAGAGATGCGTTTACTGGTTGTGGCATTCCAGGCATCCATCCAAAGCATTGCTAGCGTGCTCGAAGACATCGGCGAGAACTCACCGGAACTATCTCAAATCCAAGCGATTTTAGAGCAAGAATTACCTGAAGACCCCAAACAAGCCCAAGCCTTGTTGCGCGAAGCACGCAGCAATATCCTCAAAGCAGGCTTAAAACTCAGCTCAGCTGGCGAGAGCATCAAATCAAGTATGGCCACACAACTGCAACAGATGAGCGAATTATCTGAGCGACTGCAAGAAGCCGAATCCCAAGCGCGCAACGACCCGCTCACTGGCCTTGCCAACCGCCGCAAACTCACTGAATTTTTCCAATCGCTGGATGAGTCGCGCCAGCCCGTACTATTCATATTGGACATCGACCACTTCAAACGCATCAATGATAAGTATGGTCACGATGGTGGCGATCAAGTACTCGAACAATTAAGTAGCCTACTTCAAGCATCAGTGCGCAACACTGATATGGTGGCGCGTTTGGGCGGCGAAGAATTTTGCATCGTATTGCCCATGGTTAACCTGCATCAAGGAAAAATCCTTGCTGAAAAAATCCGCCATTCGGTTGAGACGTCATCGTTTAAAACCAATCAAGATAAGGTTGATGTCAAAATCAGCATTGGTATTGCCCAGCAACGTGGCAACGAATCGCTACAATCATGGATGAAACGCGCTGATGAAGCTTTGTATGAAGCCAAAGAAAATGGCCGCAATCAGGTGGTGCTTTCAGAATAATTCCACCTTCCAAAAGAAATAGTTATAGCGAGGTTGAATTTGCAATCGCCATACCCTATAAAACTGCGTATGGCGCAATTCTCAACCACATTCCTCGACGAACTCCTCTCACGCGCCGATATCGTTGAGCTGATTGGTCGCCACGTCGATTTAAAACCTTCAGGCGCCAATATGATGGGCTTATGCCCTTTTCATCACGAAAAAACGCCCTCGTTTTCAGTATCCACTGACAAACAAATTTATTATTGCTTCGGTTGCGGCAAAGGCGGCAATGCTTATCGTTATTTGATGGAGCATGATGGTTATGCTTTCCCTGAAGCAGTAGAATTTTTGGCCAACAAGGTCGGCATGCCCATGCCTGAAAGACAAGTGGCCAACCCGCATGAAGAGGCCAAGAAAAAAGCAGGCTTGGGTTTATTACAACAAGTTGCCGATGTATTTCATCGCACCCTTGCTGGCGAGCAAGGCGGTAAAGCGCGGGCTTATTTTGAACGCCGCAAATTACCGCAAGCTATCATCAACAACTACCAGCTCGGTTTTGCCCCAGCCGGTTACGGCTTTATGCAACGCTGCTTTGGTACGGATACAAAAACATTGCAGCAACTCGAACGTATTGGTGTGTTGATTAAAAACGAGCGCGGATATGCCGATCGTTTTCGCGACCGCATCATGTTTCCTATTCGCAACAAAAATGGCCAAGTGGTGGGCTATGGTGGTCGCATTTTGGACGATGGCGAACCCAAATACCTTAACTCGCCAGAAACCGATTTTTACCATAAATCCGATTTGCTTTATGGCTTCTCAGAACACCGCGATTATATCCGCAAGCATAAATTACTGGTGGTGGTTGAAGGTTATATGGATGTGCTGGCCATGGCTGCACATGAGCTACCCTGCGCTTTAGCGCCCTTGGGTACAGCGATTACCGAGCAACAACTGCAAAACATCCTGCGTTTACACGGCGAACCCATCTTTTGCTTTGATGGTGATAGAGCAGGTCGCCAAGCAGCATGGCGCGCCATTGAACGTATGCTACCACACCTTAAATCAGAGCATAGTCCGCGCTTTTTGTATCTTCCTGATGGGGCTGATCCTGATTCATTGTTGCAAGAAGAAGGCAAAGTCGCGTTTGAAAAACGCTTGCGTGAGGATGCTAGACCCATGCTAGAAACTTTGGTTAAGGGCTTAAAAAATATCGCAGGTGATGGCGCTGAAGGCAGAGCTCGCATGGCCAAAAAAGCAGATACTATGCTCTCCACCATGACCGATGATTACCTTCGCCAAGCCTGGCAAGGCGAGATTGAAAAAATCAGTGGTGTGAATCTCATCCATCAAAAACCAAACAATTTCGCTGCCAACCGCAGGAACCAAACAGCATTAAAACCGCAGCGTCCTTTGTCGGTGGCACCGATGAAACACGATAGATTTATGGCTTCATTGCTACAGGACAGCAAAAGGTTCAGTCAATTACCCGATGACGCTTACGATTTTTTCATTGACAATCACCCCTTTAAGTCATTATACACCCGAGCCTTTTCGTTGGCAGGCGACGATGATAACACCTTAGAAATAACGGCACAGTTGATGCGGGAATTCCCAGACAATCAAGATATAGCACGTTGGGTGAACCTGCCAATCGTTGAAGATGCTGAGTTTCAAATGCTCTTGATAGATATGCATATGTCTTATCTGGACGGTCTTCGTGGCCGTGCGGAAGGCTTAACAGTGATTATGCGATTAAATGAAGAATTAAAAGCATTGCGGGCTCAACAGCATCAACTCAAAAATAGTTCAGAAAAAGAAAATTAAGCGAACCTTTGTGGCATTGGTTTGTTGATATCAGTTTGAAAATGGTGGCGCACTCATGACGAAGACTAAAAAAGTAAATGCTAGGGTAAAAGAACTTGGCACATTAATGGCCAAGGGCAAGGAAGCGGGGTTTATCACCTATGATGAACTCAACAGCCACCTACCCAAAGGTCTAGTCGATGCCGATCAAGTTGAAAACATCATCAACCTCTTCACAGAGATGGGTGTTGAAGTGGTTGACCCTGAGCGGGCCCCTACTGGCGAATATGCCATGCGCAAAGACCGCTTGCGTAAAGAAGACTCAGCCCTTCGTGCCGATACAACAACCCTAGGCACAGTTATCCGCGTGGATGACCCAGTGCGTATGTATTTGCGCGAAATGGGCACCGTGGAACTACTTACCCGTGAAGGCGAAATTGAAATTGCTCGCCGCATTGAAGAGGGCCGCATGCAAGTGCATGAAGCCATTTGCTTATGCCCTGCTACGTTCCGCGAAATCATGCGCCTTGGCGAACGTGTTATCGAAATTCGTGATGAAGCGGCCATCTTAGAAGAAGAGCCAAACTTTAAAGATATCCTTGATATTGATGACAAAGTGGTCAACGCAGCAGCGATAGCCGAATATGAAAATCGCATGAACAAAAGCGACTCAGATGACGACGATGATGACATGGATGATGTGCGTCCAAAGATGAATGCTGAAGAATTATCTGCTGCCATCAAAGCCCGCACAGCCACCCCTGATGGCACGCCTATGGATGAAACTGTCATCACCAAAGAAGAGCAACTTGCAGAAGCCTTGGAACACTTTGAAAAAGCCAAAGCTTTGCATGAAGAGTTTTTGATGATTCGTCAGGAACGCGCCCGCAAACCACGCGACAAAAAACTTGCAGTCCGCTCCAATGAAGTACTCAACGCTATGTTGATTGAATTGGTAACCATTCCATTCTCAACCAAACAATTGCTCACTTTGGTACAACGCTTTAAAGATGCCGTCGACCGTGTTCGGAAATACGAACGTGCAGTACGCGACCAAGCTTTCGCAGCTAAAATGCCGCGTAAATTGTTTTTGGAAACTTTCCCATCACGTTTAACCGATGAGAAATGGACTGCCGATATTCTTAAAGATTTTCCGAATGAAAAATGGTCGGAAGAATTTGAATTGGCATCAATTAAAATTCGTGAAAACCAACGCCGCCTCAAACGCGTTGAGCAAGAAAGCGAAATGGATGTGTACGAGCTTAAAGATGTAGCGCGTAAGCTCACCATGGGCGAAGCGAAAATGCGCCAAGCCAAACGCGAAATGATTGAAGCCAACTTACGTTTGGTGATTTCGATTGCCAAAAAATACACCAACCGTGGTCTGCA
>Ga0100402_1003857_pt1 | contig 16152 bp, 23 predicted proteins | sample CryGeyme20150102_FD_80419 | JGI IMG/M metagenome (GOLD analysis project Ga0100402, IMG submission 80419) | Groundwater microbial communities from Crystal Geyser aquifers in Utah, USA - Crystal Geyser metaG 2015-0102 | ecosystem: Environmental > Aquatic > Deep subsurface > Groundwater | place...
CCCAGCCCCAACCCCAACCCCAACCCCAACCCCTGCATTTTATATACAAATACAAGTAAATATGTACAATAAGTTCTTCAATACCCGACTCACTTGAATAATCATTGCGAATGTTTAATGGCTTACAACATCAGATAAATAATTATCATGGATCTGGGTCTTCTTATCCTGAGGGAAGAATGTCTTTGTATTTCTTCTTTAATATTTTGCTCATCTCTTGATACTTCTGGAGCTCGTACTAGTGGGAGTTGTAGCTGAGAGCACAGCACCAGCTGTCCAGGTTGTCGTTCACGAGGTCGTTGTAAGGCTTCAGCTCCTCCCAACTCTTCTCTCTGAGATCCAACTTCTCTCCATCGTAAAAATTGCCTCCAATCGTGAATATCTGGTTCTGAAATTTAATGGCCTTATTGCGGAGATCTCTTCCCTTGTTCATTTTTTGGAAATGAACAACCTCATGGCTTTCAACGTTGAACTGAAACACCTATTGGTTGAACCCTTCGCTCCAGCCCCCTCCTAAAATATATATGTATCCTCCCTAGGCCACAGCAGCAGCATTGGAGAGAGGAAAGTAGAGCTTGTTGGAAAGGACTGTCCATTTGTTTGTCTCGGGAGAATAAACTTCAATAGTGGACAGTCTTTCCTTTCCATCGTAGCCTCCGAACACATATATCTTATTGCTACACACGATGGCTGCAAAGGCACATCTGGGAGTATTCAGACCTTTGATCGGCTTCCACTCCTCTCTGAAAATGTCGTAGGCTTAGCACCCGGCCATTCCTTTGTTCTTTCCATCGTACCCGCTGATAACATAGACTTTCCCATTGAGATAGACACAAGAGTGCTACTTCCTGGCGTACAACATCGGCTTTTTCTTCTATAATGCATTTTGCTCCCTTGGACTGTACAGATAACAGTGGTTAGAGGAGCCTCCTCCAGTTATGAAGATCTATCCTGTCGGAAGAGTGCAGGCAGAGGCATAATACTGGATCTAGCAGTTGTTGATTGTTGTGAGACTATAGCAGTTAGTGAGTGGGCAAAGTGTCAGAATTTTCTTGCGTTATCCAAAAAAGCATATCCTCGGGTTCACCTTGTGACAAATTTGAATAAAGGTTTAGTCTCCGGTGAAAGGCATCACCAGAACAGGAAACTCTACTACTGTTGGCTTCTTGTGTTTTCTTATGGCAACCTCCTCGATTCCCAAATCTTCCTCGGCTTTTTTTTCTTTCTCGATACGCTCTAGCTGTTGGACGACTCTTGTCCTTTCCTTAGCGTTGTGCTCCAGGTCAGCATTGAGCTATTTCTCCTGCCCTTCAAGTTACTCTATCTATTTTTCTAGAAATTTGGTGAGGTCGTCCTTAGATCGATGGTGTTAGTCGACCAGTCTATTTTTGATGAGGGTAAAGATACGATCCAGCTCTTATGTGGAATCCTTGTAACTTCTTAAGAGTTCCTGTTTGACGTAGGTGTAATTTGCCTCGTATTTTTCTAGGGTTTATCTGTCCTTGTCGAGACGGGCTATCTCCAGAGAGAGTTTTTTTTTTGCTACAAAGAAGTTTTGGTCCTGCTTCATGAAATGATGGCCAGTGTGCTCGGAAATGCACTCAACGCATATATACTTGTCGTCTGTTTAGCAGTAAAACTTGTAGGGTTAGTCATGAATACTACAAAACTCATGGTTTCGACGAATTTCCTTCTTATGGCAGGCAAGCTGTAGAACGATGAAGTTTTTGCTGAGCATATTGGGTCGGATCTGAGGGTCGTGTTTGAATCTGCAGGTGGGGCAGTCCAGAAATTTTTTCTTATCGAATACAATAGTGAGGCACTCCTCGCAGACAGTATGCCCACAGTTAAGGTTCCTGGGAGTTTTTTCTTCTGAATCGTAGAGGTCATAGCACATGGGGCACTACATAATTCTTTTTATATTTTACACTGAAACAGCTCACTCAAACTAATTCCATCGTACTCCCAGTTTTTCTCAGAATATTTCTAAATTCTTGAACAAGAAGTTCTGCAGATGTTAAAATAGGATCGATATAATCAATGTATTCCCAACAGCCCTACAGAGGAATCATCAACGCCTAAAACCCCAGAAGTCACCTCTCCAGAGATGGTTCAGCTGCACACCAATAGCCCTCCCTTCAGTAAGTCCTCGACTAAAATGAACATTTGCGTCAGATGATCGCCAAAATAAAAAGTGAAAGATCCACGGAAGAAGAAAGAGTCAACCAAGAGCTGGAGCCTTAGGGGCATCGTGTGGAGTTTGGTAGAAGGGTGGAAGCCAACAACAGACGGATCGAGGAACTAGAGAGTGTACTGGCAGGGCAGGAAAGAGCCTTAGATGGCTACAGGGAAAAACTGAGAGACTTTGAGGATAACCTGATGAAGAAATGAAGCTGGACAAAGATATTCATCACAGATTAGTGAACCCTCAGCCCAGTCCGAGTTTGTAAACAAACGTAAGGAATGTGCTGGTGGCCCTCAACGGAAGAGCTCCCTATGACCGGCTGATGAAGATGATTGAGTCTATCCGTGTCTGACACAACCCCTCCCTATCATTTACGATGCATTTACTGTTCAACTAGTTTTTGCAACCTATAATTACTACTTATGGAATCTAGTCACCCGGCTCTAATCCTCCTTTCGGTGGATATAGGCAGTTACCTGGTTTATCCTCTTGAAACGAGGGATTGGAGTAGTTCCTTAATTGTATAACTTAAATAACTCAAATGTCAGGCGAGCTGCTTTCCCTACTTAAAAACAAGCAAGGGGGTTCTGAAATATTTGAACACCTGGCTGACCTCGTCAGAAGCTCCGTCTAAAACAAGTCGGATCTCAAAGGTCTCAATAACATCGAAATCTTCTCCTATTACCTCCGCAAAAATAAGTTCTCTCTCCAGCAGCCCCTAGCTGAGGCAAACCTCCACCTCGCCCTTAATGTTCCTCAATCTCAACATCCCTATGCATCCGCAGTCAAAAGAGTAACAACTGTTCTCAATAGCATTGAAGATCATCGAGCCTATCAAAGGCCCAACCTTTTGGGAGAGCAGCAGGCTTTAAAAGTAGCAGGAGTCAGTATCGGTGAGACTAACGCCTATCACTTGGGAAATGTTATCAAGACTCTTGCAATCCAGCATCAGACCTCGTCGATTCGTTTCTGGGGAAAGCTTTTAGGGCATCGCGATTACTGGGTCATCCAAGGGACCACAAACAATCAGCACTTAGATGAGCTTCCTCCCAACGCATAGAAGTACGGCACAGGAGCCAACACCTACTCCTACTGGGTGACAACGGACCTTCTCGGTCTTTGGGTGGAACTGCCTCTCGTAACTCCTGAGCAGGTTGCTGGCTCTCGCAGTTGCAAGTACATCTTCAGAGGCAATTTAGAAGAACCTGTGCTATGCAACCACAGCTTTCAGGGTCAATAGAAGCATTTGGTAAGAGACATATTATTCAGCTTAAATGCGTTTTGGTGAGAATCACTCACAGCTGCTAGCTGGCTCCTAAGGGTTTGTTCAAGCCTAATGATGATAACCCTGCCATCATTGAGCTCGAGGAATAATTCAAGTTGCCAGAAGTGGCTGAGCTGGCTTCCCTAGATAGCTGGGTCCATCTTAATCCCAACATCCTCGGTCAAGGTCGATGCTCGCACTACATTGATCCTGCTCTTTCTGAAGAGCAGAAGGAAGCTCTCACGGCTGAGTTGGCAGAAAAAGATCCAGTCATTGAAAGGCTAAAAGGAATTTCTGAAGATAAGCCTTGCGAATCCCTAGGGTTCACCGCCAACTGGTCAGTGGTTGTGGCTGGAGAATCTATCCCAGTGAGTCAGATAGGAAAGCTTGAAGGCACCACTTTGCTGTATGGAGTGACTTGCCTAAGAAATCTAGTGTGGCCTGGAGCTGTGACAGTTGGCTACAAAGGAGGATGGACCAACCTCTACGTTGGTTACGGACACAGGCTCAGCCAGGTCAACACTGCTATTAGAGAGTTGGGTGACCTACAGGTATAGGCAGTGGATCCTACATAGGTTTCAGAGCCAAACCCTTCGAAGGCTCCCTAGCCAAAAGAGTAGAAGTAAGGATATGATGATTTAGGAAGTCGGAAGAGGAAGTTCCACCAGCGGAGGAGTGAGGAAGTGATGAATTGTGTTCTATTGATAGAAGGTATTTTTGAGGGTTTGGTGGTGGGTAACAATAATATCGGCTTGATAATTGTATATCTAATAAGAGTTGATAATGTTCGGGCACATCGCCAGAAAACATGTGATGGGCAGACTCAATCAAATGATGGCATATTCATACGGAGAGCTCTCCTTTACCACGCAACTGCAGCACCAGACAGAGTTCAAGAAAATCAGCACCTTCAGAGCCATGGACCTTGAAGGAAATCTCCTCGACAAAAACCTCATCATTGACACTGAGCTCCTCACCAAAGTGCTCAGAAAGATGATCTTCGTTGATGAGATGGACTCTATTCTCCTCAAAGTCAAGAGTCAAGGTAATCATGCTCTCATTCAGGTAAAATATCCTTCTACATGACCTCCTTCGGATAGCATGCCTGCATCGTGGGGTCAGCAGCCGCACTCGAAGCCAGAGATCTGGTCTACACTCAGTACAGAGAGCAAGGGGCCCATGTCTGGAGAGGGTATACCCTGTAAAACATCATCAACCAATGTATCGGAAATCAGGAAGACGGAGGAAAAGGCAGACAAATGCCAGTTCACTACGGCAGCAAAGAGCACAACAACGTCACTGTGTCATCTCCCCTCAGTACCTATTATCTTACACAGCCACTCAGGTCCCTCAAGCCTCCGGGTCAGGATATGCCTTCCGCACTGCAAATGAGGATAAAGTAGCAGCTTGCTACTTTGGTGAGGGAGCAGCTAGTGAGGGAGACTTCCCAACAGCCCTCAACTTTGCGGCCACCCTCAAATGTCAGACTCTTTTCCTGTGCAGGAACAACAAATACGCCATTTCTACACCAGTAGAGGACCAGTATACATCAGACGGTATTGCTCCAAGAGCAGTTGCCATGGGTTTGGCAACTGCTAGAGTCGATGGGAACGATGCTGTAGCTTGTCTTCATGCCACTCAGCAGGCGAGAAAATACATTGTAGAGCAGAAGAAGCCTTATTTTTTGGAATTCATGACTTACCGTCTGGGTGATCACTCAACTTCGGACAATTCTGCTCTCTACAGATCAGAAGACGAGAGGAAGTTCTGGAAGGAGAAGAACGACCCCATCAAAAGATTGACCAGTTTCCTCACGAAGGCAGGAGTAAAGGATATGCCAAACGAAGAGTCTGAGAGAGCCACAACAAGAAAGGCGGTGACTGAGACTCTTCACAAATGCTACAAGCACAAGTTCCCCTCGGTGTTGTCTCTGTTTGACGACGTTTATGACAAGCTGCCCCTTCACCTTCAAGAACAGAAGAAGGAGCTTCAGGAGCACCTTCAGAACTATTCTCACAAATACGAATTTCTTGATAAATTCAGCAAGGAGTGAGCTGATCTATACAATGTGCTTACCCATATTCAGTTTAACATTTCTCTCCGAGCTTCATTATGAAAGTACTGAAATGCCGGAATAGTTTTTATGTGTTGTTCGAGCACATTCCGGAATATCATATAATAGTAGCTATGAGCAATCTCAACATGGAGTTCGGGTTCAATGTCCCAAAAAACGTCATCTACGAGGCCCTAACTCACCCTTTGTATACATCTTAACACTCAGAAAAATCATGCAGTACACGCGAGCACAGGCCCAAGTATAACCGAAAGAAGGAGGGGAATTCGTCCTCTTGGAAGGTAAAATCAAAGGACGCTTCCTGAAGCTCAGAGAGAACGAATACATAAAGATGGAGTGGAGACTGAGTGACTGGAAGGAGCCTTCGATTGTGGAGATCATTTTAAAGGACGAGGAGGAGGAAGATGAGTGCGAGATATACCTATCGCAGGTGGGGATTCCACAAGGAGAGAAAAAGTAGAAACTAGAGTTCGGATGGAAGGAGTACTACTTTGAAGCAATGAGCAAAATTCTTGGCTACCCTCAGAAAAACTGATCCCCTCAATTTGAACATTTATAATTATTGTTGATCATGAATTTTTTTTCAGGCTTTGGAGGAGGAGGCTTCCCGTTTGGAGGAGCAGGACATTCTCACGACTAGGACGACGGTACAACTCTATTTACTCAGAAGTTGAGGAGGAGGTTGACAACTCCAAGTTCTATGAAGTCCTGTAGCTTCCCAAAGATGCCACGGCTGAGCAGATCAAGAAGCAATACCGTGAAATGGCCAAGAGGTGGCACCCTGACAGGAAAGGAGGCGACCAAGCCAAAGTACAATTAGTCCTATTCAGTTCAAATAAATTTCAGAAGCATACTAGACTCTAGGAGATCCAGAAAAGAGAAGAATTTATGACAAGTACGGAAGCAAAGGTCCCCAAGCGGACGGTTCAGGTACAACATGTTCTATATAGATCTCATGAACATGTTCTTCGGAGGAGGTGGAGGTATGCGCTCAAGAGGACCTCCCCAAAAACAGAAAACGAAACCCATCAAAAAAGCCCTATAGGTGACCCTAGAACAATGCTACAACGGCCAAACCATCAAAATACCCCACGAAAGGGTCAGATGTTGCTAGGCCTGTCAGGGAAAGGGAGGTTCTGAGGTTATAAGCTGTAAGACTTGCAAAGGAAAGGGAAGAGTCATGCAGATGTATCAAATGGGTCCAGGAATGTATCAACAGGTCCAGAAGAATTGTGATGCCTGCAAAGGCTAGGGAGAGATAATCGAGGAAAGCAAAAAATGCAAAGTTTGCAAGGGAAAGAAAATTGAGACTCAGAAGAAGATAGTGGAGGTGCCTCTCGATAAGGGCTCCTTCCATGGACATGCGATCAACATGTACGGTGAAGGTAACGAATACGTAACAATTACCTCATTCAGCCAGACACCCTCCCCGGTGACTTGATATTTATCGTCCAGGAGAAGCCTCATGACACATTCATCAGGAAGGGAGCTGATCTGTTCATGAAAAAAAAAATTTCACTGGTTGAGGCCCTCATTGGCTTCGAGTTTTAGCTGAAGCACCTGGACGGACATATATTTAACATTTACACGCCCAGAGGCTAGATCGTCGCTGACAAAACCAGAAAAGTCGTTAGAGGACTCGGAATGCCCTTCCTTAAGTCCCACTCTGACTTTGGAAACCTTATCATTGACTTCCATGTCTAGATGCCCACCAGAGGAACTCTCAGTAAGGAGCAACTGGAGGGACTGGCTGCACTGCTGCCTGGGAAGATCAATGAAAGACCCAAAGGAGACTACCACATGTTGGACGACTTTGACAAGGAGAGCGTGAACACCAGCTAGGAGGGAGGAAAGAAGAACATGGAGGACGAGTAGGAGGAAGGAGGTGAGGGAGGTATCGGATGCCAATCTCAGTGATGTTACATAGTTTAGAGACGTGAGGATATCGTAGCAAGGAGGTTAGTATATCGGGAGCTATTGCTCTGGGTTAGTAAAAGAGTTGGCAAGTCAAAGAATAATATATTTTGAATAATAATAATTGATTATTTATGGCCACCAACACCAAGAACAGACTCAAAAAGCACATTCACGACGGTCTCTTCAAGGCAGAACTCCACTCCTTCTTCGAAAAAGCCATTGAAGAGTGCGGGTACTCCGGATTCGACCTCACCAACACCCTCCCCAAACCAGAAATCATCATTAAGGTCACCAACACGAAGCCCCTCTTCGACGATAACCAGCGCAAAATCAGAGAGCTTGAGTCCATGATCCAGAAAAGATGGGGATACAAGCCCGACGGCATCCACATTAAAATCCAGAGACTCAAACAGAAGGGACTCAGTGCCTCCGCTTTGGCTGAGTCCATCAAGTTCAAGCTCATGGCCCAGATTCCCGTCAGAGTTGCTGTTTCTTCAGTGATCAGACAGGCTGTTGACAAGGAAAAGGCAAAGGGATGTGAGGTTATCATTTCTGGAAAGCTGTCCCAGCAGAGAGCCAAGTCGATGAAGTTCAAGAAGGGATACATGATTTCCTCCGGACAGGCCAAGAAGGACTACATAGATTACGGAATGAGACACGTCATGCTTAAGCAGGGTGTCATGGGAGTGAAGGTGAAAGTCATGAAGGAATACGACCCCAAGAACTACCAGTGCGCCAGCGTTCCCCTTCCCGACAACGTCGAATTCCTCGACATCAAGAAGGAGGACAAGGAGGAAAGAATCACCACCAAGGCCGTCGAAAACAACTGATCTTATAATGTCCGACTTCCCACTCCTTACATTCATACACTCAAACTATCTTCCCATTTGTCACCTAACAAACATATACCTTGCCTATCAACACCGTTTATCATGAGTTAAGACACCAGAGAATTTTTTAGTTGGTTGAAATTCCCAGACAATAAGAGGAAATGCCAACTTACCGTATAATCATTTAATGGAGTTTGCTTGCGACAAGGCCTACCTCCTTCAGCACTTCCAAGAACTAAGAATAATTCAACCCACCCTCCTGTTCCTCCACGGACTCCCCCTCTCACTCTCTTCTCCATAAGTACCCCTCTCTCCACTCAGGTCCTCGAAAAATCGCTTTCCCTAATGGGCCCAATAATAAGCATCAAAACCAAGTTTCTCAGCAACAACTTTTTCTCGGCTTTCTTGGAGTTCCAGCATGAAGCTAGTGCAGCATTGCTGATCATGGTACCTATTTCTTGAGACAGATGCTTGAGGGAGCATGGGTGTAGAACAGAAGTTTGAGGGTGTTCTATGGCTGTACCAAATTTTGTCCTCATTTCCTAAAAAGCCACCAATGCAAGCTGGCAAACTGCAAGTATGCTCATTACTACTACCCTCAACTCACCCATTCTAAAGTTTATCCCTACCTACTTAGGACCAAGCCAAGAGCATTGACCACAAAGCAATTGCATCTTTCATTCTCTCCTCACAAACCTACTCCCTGGAAAACCTCATCCAGGCCCTCCTATAGTACTCCCCTACCTCCCCGCTTCTCTCCTTCGGCAGCCATCATCTACCAATTGTCCTCCAATCAATGGGATACAACTATGATCAAAAGCTGCCTTATGAGGACCCGATGATGAAGGGTAAAGCGGCAGAAGAAGAGAAAGTGTAGGCCTTCATTGAAAAAGATAAAGATGAAAGAGAGGAGGACTGGACAGCTTTGGAGAAGGAGATAGTCTCTGAGAGCGGATAGGATGAGGATGGGAAGGAGGAGGAGGGCAGGAGTGCCAGGATCCAGGAGTTTTTGGACGGAGCAGAGAGACTGCTGACCAAGCTAATATTCTAATCCTCGGTTTTCGTTTATTGATACGACTCGAATCATTATCACACGAATGTTGCATCCGTGTTCAAAGCATCCTTCCACAGGCCTGATGTACTTGAATGGCTGGCTCCTATCAGATACTACCTGAGAGATTCCTCCAGCACCAAGGATTTCTCAAACTAGGCCAGTTATTCTTCTTCCTGCTTCTGAATCTCCATCAACCGTTTACACTTCATCTCATTCTACTTTCTTTTCCTTACCCTTTCTGCCCTTTTCTAGGTCTTGATCTGCTCTATGTGCCTGTAATACTGCTCTTCCATCTTTTTTTTGCCCTCCTACTGGGACTGCAACAGTTGGGCCTTTCTTTACCGAGCCAAGGCTATTCTCTGTTGGAACTGTTCCTTCTTCTTATGCTGAATAGGGTTAGAAGTACCTATCTCTGAATACGAAGTTCCTTCATCTCCTGACAGTTCTCCTGCTTCTTCATGTAGTTTTGCTGCCTTGAAAATAGTCGCTTCTCGCTGTCTACTTTGGTTTGAGGACGAGTGCTCGCCTCATGAGCTGTCTTATCTTGATATTTAGTCAACATTAGACCAAACCCGCTATGCGATCTTGCTAGCTGACTTAGCGGTGCTTTTAATCCGTTTGAGCTTTTTGAACTTTTTGAGCTGTAGGGTGAATTTTCCTGAAGGTTGTATTTGAAGATAGGAATGCTAGCGGTTGATGGAAGGTTCCTATGTGGTGGGAGAAGGTGGGTGAGCACAGAAGGGGATGATGAGGAGTGCTGTTGTTGTTATATTTTATTGAGCATATGCTGAAGGTGTTCAACCATTGCATTATGGTGCCGCTGTTGCTTTTTTTTAATATACCGGAGTCTGCGTGAAGGGTTTAGTACCTGTTGATGCCTGCTTGCAGTTATCGATAGTTGCAGCTGAAGTTGGATTCCTAGGAGCAAGATAGTAGAGGCAGCTAAGTCTTCTCTGGGTGGGCCATCAATAGAATAATAGTATTCGATGGTCTTATGTGATCAAGCAGTTTGACAGAATAGTAAATAATATCATTTGCTGGCCAAATTGTACAGGTGGTACAGCCAGTTGTCTCTGCTGAGGTAGTTCTCCAAAGGAATGCTCAGTTAAACCTTGCTGCTGTTGTGAATAAACTTCAGGATCAAATTGTCGCTATCAAAGTCAAAACGGGTCCATATCTCTCGAACTGTGTTGTAGCTCACCACCAAAGCTGGCTTCTCCTTCCCTTATCGGTATATCGACAAACCACTCTGGTTGATGACGCCTACTGTAGGCTACCACCCTCCGAAAAAAGATGACTTTCTGACCTTTCCTGTCAGCTGTGCTCCCTTCAGCTGCTTCTCACTCAGTTGATATATCTGGCCCTTCTGCTGACCCTCCTTCTCGTTTATTCTGCCCATTAATTGTAGCTTGAGGGTGATGATCTTGGCGAAAAGGTAGTAATAGTGATCGAGGCACAGCTCATGAAGTTTTTTGTGGTCAACTGCAAAAAAGATGTCCTCATCTTTGCAGCAAACCTTCATCTTGCAGTTTCCATTCGGAGTCCTCACGAAAAATAGCTTGACCTTGTTGATATCGTAAAGGGGAATGCTCCTTTACCCGATCTCCACGGTCTGGGCTCTAAACTGCAACATCTTTTAGAGCCATATGTTGACCCCCTTCTTGGAAGGCACCTCAATTTCAAAACGCTATTGGCTGCGCTTCCTCTACCCTTACATCCTCAGACGAACAGATTGGTTAAGGCCTCCTTTCTCCTTCTGAATTTTTCCCAAATCCACAGAGTTAAACAACTGGGAGTCAAACTCTGAGTCAGAATTGTTGCTGAAGCTCTTCTCCTTGAGGTTGGGCGGTATTTCCAGCATTTTAGGGATCTTCTCGACAGGAAGAGAATCATCATCAGAAGAGCTGCATCCAAACTATACCTGTTTGACCTTAGCCACCTCTTGTCGATGAGCTGTTCTTTATGCCTTGTATCTCTACCTCTCCCTCTTGAAATAATCTGTGTCTTCCGTAAATTCCTGAAACTTTGGGGGAGGTTCTCTGTTTTCTTCTTTTATGTTAGAAAAACAGTTCTTGTTCTCTTGGACTTATTACCGAAATCCGAGGAAGTTGCCTTGCTTTTTTGGCGAAGGAGGTGCATCATCGGAGCTAGTAGAGTGCCCTCTTTATCTTTTGAGAATCAGCTAAGCCTCCCTCTTTCGGGCGTTTCTTTCTGCCAGGTAAGCGGCTCTTTGTTTTTTGAAATCGGCATCTGGGGCTTGTTGAGGTGGTTCGTCGGTGAAATTGAAGGTTAGATTTTATTTCATGGTATTATGATTATTTGTAGGCCAACATTTCTGATTAAAATTATCAGACTGACAAGTAACGCCCAGGAACGGGCAATTTCCCTCCACTCATCAAGTAATGCTAATAACAATGTCTCTAAGTACAGAAAGCATCAAATACAATCACGTCACCCCTCCATGTCTTCACTGTCGTCGGAATCTTCGTCTGCCTTGCTGTAGCTTTGTGCCAATTTAAGCTAGTGCCGTCTCTTGATCTTTTCGATATACTCTTGCTCCCGTCTCAGGTAGTGCTCCAGTTTGTTGCTGTGAATGCGGTTGTAGTCAAAAGCAGGCTACTCCAGCTCGTCTCGAAGCCAATTCAGTAGTCGGTTGAAGTTCTTGCTTATCTCCTTCTTCTCATTCTATAGCTTCTTAAACTTGGTCTCTCTTTACCGACGGGAAAACTAAGTCCCCTCCTTGTTCTTGAGAAGGTTAATCAGCTGCCACCTTCCCTTATCTTCAATTTCGTCCTCGTTATACCCCATTTACCTCAACTGTTGCCTTGAGCTCTCGCAGTTCAGTTTACGAAGATCAGATAAAGTTGTGGATTTTTGCTTCTCCTGCCTTTCTTCCATGTCCTCCCTGGCCGTTCTCTCCTTTTGAGGCTTATTTATAAAGGAGTAGCCTCCCCTTCCATTGGTGGGATCGGCAAAGCCATTGATTTCAATCTTTGAGGCCCTCTGCTTGTACTTCAGGAAGGAGTCAGTCAGGTACCAGCTTGTAAGCTGTAGCTGCTCCCTGATCACTCTCGCTATCGTTATTTTCTCCGGATGTTGATAATGCTGTCTATTGAACTCCTTCAGAACATTTTTCATCTTTTCGTTAGAACGAATCTAATGAATTCCGACCTACTTCAACTAGCAAAGAGATTTTTGCATTCTCTCATACAGACATATATCCTAAGGGGTCAGAACGTGCTCGCTTTTTGGAGGTATTTCGTGAATAATTTTGAAGTTTTTGGAGTCTCTGGAGATCGCATTACATGATTTCAAGGCCTTTCTGAGGGAGTTTTCAGTCTCTCCTTTGAAAGTCAGCTTAAGCTGATCTAAGTTGACAGTTCCATATTCCTTGATTTGTCTCACCACGTAGGCCCGTTCGTAGCTCAGCTTGAAGTCAGTGTGCTGCCTTGAGCCAGGACAGAACACCTTCTTTCCTGGCTAAAACTGCCCTGATACATAGGCGTTGTCGATTCTTCTCAGTACCCACTTTTTGCCCTACCTGACTAGCAAAAATTCTCTTGTGGGTGTTTTTTTTCTGACAAGGGGAACTGTTCCAAGGTTACTTTCCATGACAATAACTCCCGGACCTTCAGGTGTTCCGATTACTTTTCCGGTATTGAGTCTGGGTTCCCAATAGAACTGTTTTCCGTTTTATCCGAATATTTACTTGATCATTTTACGCCAGAGGGGAGCATGTTTGCGATAGCTGATGTGGATATTTTCGAGCTTATCTCTTTGATCCTCCATATCGTCTAGGGTGGTGACATTAAATATTTATTCCTTCATTTTTTGAAGGATCTCCTGGTAATTGACCTGTATGAACATTCGCTCGCACATTCCCACATCGCTCATCAGAATCGGGGTCTCTTCGATATACTCAACAAGAATGAACTCTCCCTTTGTACAGGACAAATCCTCCTTTCTACAAAACTTGTCGTTGCTTTCCTTCATCTATGCATTTATAACCAGGCCGTTAGCCTTGGTCTTTCGCATCTTTTCAACATGAACATCTACAATCGCTCTATTGTTAAGGTGCTCCTGGAAGGGGAAAAAATGCCGGTGATAGTGATGGAATACATCTTCTTCAAGAGTAAACTTCACGAACTCGAACTTGTTCGCAATTTCTGAATGCTTGATAGGCTCCCGAGAAATGTTCTTTATCTCAGCATTCACAAACTCATCGATAGTCATTTTTTCCTCTTAGTTCTCAGGGTTTACTCCTGGGGCTTCACTCGCATGAGCCGAGAGCCGACTGTATTATCCTTTATTGCCAGAAAGGATGGATTTTTCATTTCTGTTTTTATTGGCCTCTGCTATCCTGGCTTTGAACTAGTTTTCATGCATTAGCTCAGTCTATCGAGTAAGAATAGTGTGTAGTTTTGGCTGGAAAAAGTGCGGGTTGCTGAGGTTGAGCTCCAGTCTGTCGTGGACCTCCTTTCCTTCTTTATATTTTTGCCTGATGAGGTCAGAGTCAAGATAGTTGTAGTTGTCGATGATGGCCCTGGCAATTTGTTAACCGCTTTGAACGTTGTTCTCAACGTGATCTTCTATTCTGAAAGAGCTGGACTTAGTGGTAGTTTTTGTCGACTTTTTGAACTGTCCAAAATACTATTTCTTTTTCTCTTCCTCTTTCTTCTCCTTTGCCTTATGCTGCTAAAGCTCCTCTTCTTCTTCGCTTTCCAGGTCCTCAATGCGGTAGTATTGCCTTTCTTTTTTCCTCACCCCCTGATGCAACCTTTTCAGGAAGTGTTCGCTTTTGAGAGGGTTGTTGACAGCATCGTAGCTTCTTTTTGGGGCTTGCTCGTTTCGGTAGAAGAGAAAATAGCTGCTTTTGGACTGCCCTCTGTCGATGATATATTCCTCAAGCTGTTTTTCGTTCATGTTGACTTCCTGCTCAGCGATGTTGAAGTCGTCGTCCTGGTTTTAGTAGTTTTTAAGAATTTGCTCTAATTGCTGATAGTTAGAGGTGGACTTTGCAATCATCACTCCGCCGTCATGTGTCTTCTGCATCTATCTCCCGTATATGTGCCTGTCAAAAACTCTGTTTATCAGTCTCCTCACCTTCGGGTTGCAAGTCCGGTAAGCATCACTCATCCGCATCACAGGCCTTCTCTTTCCGTTGGGGCCTGAGTCTTGATTGTAGCCTAACACCTCAAATTTGGCGGGTTCAATCAATTGCAGTTCTTTGTCTCTTTTAAGTTTTTACTCCTCTTCGTAGTCGTAGTCAAGGGCGTTGTCGTCAGCCCAGAGATACTTGAACTTATCACCAGTAGCGGTTCTAAGGTTATTGAGGATTTGTTCATGGGAGGATTTGCCTTTTTTGCCTTTGGGGGCCTCCAGTTAGGTGCCAAAATTGTTGAGCTACTTTCGAATGTCCTAGTCGATGGCATCTCGGACGTAGGGGTCTGAGGTGTAATAGTCCTGTGCTTGCAGGATTTATGAGAACATTGCTATTATTGATGGGGTACAGATAATATATGATTCAAAAGGAGCCACATTTATATGCGGGGTCAAAGTCACTATATATTGAGTGCCATCTGGATATTGAGGAGGAAAAATCAAGTAAGGTCATTTCTGTCATTTATGGCATAATTCATCCAGACGACAAATTTAAAATATCGATATCGTTTAAGATTGAGTTGAAAGATAGATGATGTTTGATTCATTCTTTATGTCAGAAGCTCATGCTATAACATCAACCACTTCCTCAAGCATTTAATAACTCTTAATATAATTAGATCGATCTTAAATCTCCTTATGAAACAGGAACCACAAGCTGGTGCCAGCCAGTACAGCAGAATACAGGCCCAACAACACGAACTCAAGTATATTCCTCACACAGTTTAAGGATAGTGCATTATCCTCAGCATCGCTCCCGTCAGGTTTGTCCACTGGAAGTTCGTCCTCTACCTCATCAGCAATATCCTCCTTTTTGTCCCCCTCCTGCTCACATACTGGTACCAACCCACCTACTCAGGAACGACAAATACAAAAGACTGTTCTACATGAGCTTTTGTTAGCTGAGCGAGTGCACCCATTTTTACATAATCAACTATGACCATCAGGCCAGTATAGCCAAGAAGGAAGTGAGGAAGCTCATCCTAGCAGATAGAATGCGGTCAAGGTGCGTTTGTTTCACCAACAGGTACATGACATATATAGTGGACGGAGAGAGTGTCAGTTTGTGCATATACAACTACAGTGATCGGATCAAGCAGTTGACAGACGAGCAGAGGGAGGAAAAGGGCTATGAGGAGGCATACGCATATCATCTGGAATAGACCTATGGCCCAGGGACGATGGTGATCCACAAGCCAACCATAATATAGCTGCTCATCTTCGAGGTCATCAAGCCACTCTACATTTTCCTCATCTTCAGCGTGTTCTTCTGGTTCTTCGTGGAGCAGTACTACTATTTTGCAACCACCCTCATGGCCATTTTCTTGGTCGGGGTGATCATCAACCTTTACCAAATGGTGCAGCTCAACAATAAAATATTCTCAATGGCCTTTACCGATCTGCCCATCAACGTCCTCAGAAACGGACACGTCAAATAAATATCCTCACTCAACATTATCCCGGGAGATGTTGTCTTCCTCAAAAAACCCATAAAGCTTCCCTTCTAAGGCATTATTTTGGAGGGAAGTGCACTAATCAATGAGTGTGCCCTCACTGGAGAGTCTGTTCCTGTGGTAAAGAAGGCTGACTCGCTATAGAAAATGCACAACAGCCCAGGCAAGATAGACAAAAGTTGTTTTGTGTTTGAAGGAACTACAATAGTTCAGG
>Ga0100402_1003858_pt1 | contig 16150 bp, 28 predicted proteins | sample CryGeyme20150102_FD_80419 | JGI IMG/M metagenome (GOLD analysis project Ga0100402, IMG submission 80419) | Groundwater microbial communities from Crystal Geyser aquifers in Utah, USA - Crystal Geyser metaG 2015-0102 | ecosystem: Environmental > Aquatic > Deep subsurface > Groundwater | place...
GATAACCGAGCAGGACTGGCTCCGCCTGATACTCTTCACACATCTCCATGGCCACGTCATTGAGATGTTCGGTACTAACACCCGACTTAGCTTCGGCTGAGAGTTTAGCGAGAATAGCCGCCAAAATACTCCCGGCTTCGCGCAAGATTAATATTTCTTCGTGAGTTTTTTTGGTAATCATTAGGTAAAAATTATGAGAGCTTTAAGGCGGCCAAGATAGCGGTGTGTACACCATCAATGGTATCTGTTCCATCAATATTATGCACAATTGTATCGGCCCGCTGGCGGAAGTACTCCACTACCGGTAAGGTATCTTCACAGTACCAGCGTAGTCTTTCTTCTATTGAGGCATCGGTATCGTCTTGACGTGCGCGACTATACATACGCTCTCGCACCACTTCTTCCGGTGTATCGAGGTTAATTATTTCAACCCCAGTTCGCTCAAAAAATTTAAAAGCGTCTTCTATATCTGCCACCTGCGCAACGGTGCGAGGAAAGCCATCAATCAGTAAATGGCTTTTATTATCGAGTTGGTCTACCATCGCCTGACCCCACAACACGGCTACCAAAAAGTCTGGCTGAAGAGCCCCCGAATCAAGGGTAGCAGCCACCTTTTCTTCAGCAAAGGTTTCCTGCTTGGCGGCCAGTGCCCGGAAACGACGGCCGGTCTGAATATCAATTACCCTTCTACCAGAATCTTTCGCTTCTAGGACTTCTTTTAATTTAGCAATTTGAGTGCCCTTTCCACTGCCCTGAGGACCGATGAAGATAACTGTTTTTGGATACATAATGGCTCTAAGTGTACGTAACTTTAGCAAAAATACAAGCTAAAACATACGTTTTGATATGGTATTCTAGGCAACATGACAAAGAAGGACATTATTGTACTGGGTGGCTACCCCGGTAGTGGAAAATCAACCGTCAAAAAAATACTGGCTGAGAAATTAGGTTATAAATCTTTTTCGGCTGGAGATTTCAGTCGCGAATTGGCTCAAAAAAAAGGAATGTCTTTGGAAGAACTTAACAAATATATTGTGACAGAGGGCGAAGAACTAGACCATTTGATTGACGAGGAACAACAACGAATCGAAAAAGAAGAAAATAATTATGTGGTCGACGCTCACATTGGTTTTCATTTTATTCCGAGTGGTTTTAAGGTTTTTTTGATGATTCCGGTGGAAACATCAGCTGAACGTATTTTTAATGACCGCGAAGCACCAGTGCGAGTAAATAGTGGCGACAGTATGCAAAGTTACGAGGAATCTTTGGAGCGTACCAAGAAGCGAATCGAAAATCACAAACTCCGCTATAAGAAACATTATGGAATTAATGTGTATGACATCTCACAATTTGATTTAATAATTGACAATAGCGAGATGAAAGCAGAGGCGGTAGCGGGAGAAATCATTGCTGCTTTCAATAAGTGGCGTGTATTATAGTTAGGACCTATGCAACAAAAAAAACACATCATTACTATTTCTGGGAGACCAGGCAGTGGTAAGTCATCCACGGCTGAGCAACTATCAAAATTGCTTGGTTACCAGCGCTTTTATTCTGGGGCAGTGGTACGGGAAATAGCCAAACGTCGTGGTTTATCTCTAGGTCAGCTAAATAAATTAGCCGAGAAAGAGGAGAAAATCGACCAAGAGATTGACGCCGAGATTAAAAAATACTCTCATGAAGATCAATACATTGTGGATGCCCGCTTAGGGTTCCACTGGATCCCCGATTCTTTCAAAGTTTTTTTGTACTTAGATTTGGATGTAGCCGCGGCTCGTATTTTTCATGATATTGATAGTCGTATGAAAAGCGCTGAATATGCCATTGATATTGGCGAGGTGGAAAATGGTATCCGAGAACGAATTGATAGTGAAAAAAGACGCTACGAAAAACTCTATGGTATTAATCCTTATCACCCGTCACATTTTGATTTGGTAATTGATACCGCCCAAAACAACCCGATGAGTGTGGCTTTAAAAATATTTGATGAATACAAACTCTGGCTCCGAACTGACAAGTGGAAGCAAAAAATAGAGCGGGCGAGCGTGGGGCAGAGCTTGCAGTAATTGACTTATTAATACTTTTGGCATTATACAGCAATCCAAGAGAGGAGTTCCTTGATGAAAAAGTTTGTTTTGCGAACGGACGGTGCGGCGACCGTTGACTGGATTGTCCTGACCGCTGCTGTTGTCGGTGGTGGTGTGGCGGCGCTGGCAAAGATGATAGAACGTGTGCTCGTCACACAGAAAAAGAACCGGTCGCGAGTTCTTGTCTGGAGAAAAACGGGACATTCTTCCATGGACGCTGCGTGCAGTTTCTCGACTGAGCAGACCTTTCCGGACCCGGCGATATCGCCGGGTCCGTTTTTTAACACACAAATATACGCAAAAGCCGCGTGTCCGTAGGACACGCGGCTTTTGCTTTAAAGTTTCTACCTAAGTAGTGAGGATTTGAATCACTTCTTAATCAATCTCTGCCACCGAACTTGAGAGAAGTAGTAAATAGTTTTAGACGAGGCGGACGAGGAAATTTTTACGAGCCTTGCCTTACTGGACGTAAGGTGAGAAAAAAATCCGAAGTCCAACGAAGTAATAAACGTTTTAGTATTCTCTCAACGAAACTTGAGCGTCGATACGGCGAATAAGGTCTAGTACTACGTTTACTACAATCAATAGCGCCGTACCACCAATAGCCAGAGCCGCCACACCAGTCACCATCTGCATACCAATCGGTAGTACCGCCACCACACTTAGAAACACTGCTCCAACGAGAGTAAGACGAGTTACCAAGTTACCTAGATACTCTGAAGTCTGGCCGCCCGGACGAATACCGGGGATAAAAGCGCCGTTGCGTTGGAGATTCTTCGAGACTGATTCTGGATCGAAAGTAACTGCTGTGTAGAAGAAGGTAAAGAGAAAGACAAGAATAAAGTATACCGCTGCGTAGAGTGGCAGATTATTGAAGAACCGCAATACATAATCAGAGAAAGTGGCTACCCATGGCCAATTGAAGGTCGAAAGAATGTTAATTGCCATTTGCGGGAACAACAGAATAGATAGAGCAAAAATGATAGGAATCACACCGGCTTGGTTAAGACGAAGCGGCAGATAAGTCTGAGTGCCACCGTAAGTCTTCCCGCCCCGTACTTGCTTAGAGTAAGTAATCGGCACTGGGCGCTCGGCTTCGGTCATCACCACTACCGCGTAAGTAATGATAAAGGTTACCAAAGTAGCCCCTAAGTAAAGAGGTAGTTGAGCGGGATTGTAGCTGAAGAATAGTTGAGAAATGGTAGTCGGGATAGTGGCCACAATACCAGCGAAGATAAGAATAGACACACCATTACCGATACCATATTCAGTTACTAACTCACCAATCCACATAAGTAGCATCGAGCCGGCCACCACCAGAATCACGTTCGTGATGAAACCAAAGGTATCAAGTCCCGCAATCACACCCTGATTTTGAAGCAGAGTTAAGAAACCAAAAGCCTGCAAGATAGCCAACGGTAAAGTAAGCATACGGCTGTACTGCATGAATTTCTGCTTACCAGCTTCACCGTCCTCGGTTTGCATAGACTTAAGAGCTGGGGACATCACTGTCATCAATTGCATGATGATAGAGGCAGTAATGTACGGACCAACTCCCAACATCACAATCGAAAGATTAGCTAGTCCACCGCCAGAAAAAATATTGAGGAGTCCCAAGAATTGGTTATTACTGAAGAATTCTTGCAGCACAAAAATATCAACTCCCGGGATCGGAATAGCGGCCAAAGCTCGGAAAACGATTAGAGCCCCGAGCACGAAAAGAATTCGATTACGAATGCTGGCGTCCTTGAAAATAATTTTTAGTTTGTGGATGAATTTATCCATAAGAAGTCGGATATACCGTAATTACGTACAATGGTCTTGGTTTGCGGCTTATTGTAGCCCAGATTAAGCCAGGTTGCGAGTTAAGCTACACTACCCCCCGCTTTTTCAATTTTGTCTTTAGCAGTTTTAGATACTAGACAATCAGAGATTGTTAGTTTTTTAGTGAGTTCACCTGTACCAAGGATTTTGACTGCAGGTGCTTTCTTGCGACGAGCACTGATAAGCCCAATCGCTACCAAACTCTTAGGATTAACCGCTGTGCCGGTCTCCAATTGCTCCAAAGCTGACACATTAATAACTGTTGGTAATACTTTATCAGCGTTTACTGTTTTAGCTCGATTCTTGCCGTGACCACGAAGTTTAGGTAACTTCTTGATAATATCGCGCATCTCAGGGCGAGTACTGTTACCAGCTCGGGCTAACTGCCCTTTGGTACCACGACCAGATGTCTTCCCTCGTTTTCCTCCTCGACCAATCCGCCGAGCTGATTTCTTTTTTGTATTCGGTTTTAGTTCATGTAGCTGCATACTATTTTTGTGATGAGTTAGCTCGTAGTTGCTTAAGGGCCAAGATCGCTGCTCGGGCATTATTAAGCTTGTTCTTAGAACGTGAGAAAACTTTAGCGGTGACATCCTTAACCCCTGCCAGTTCCAGTACGGTACGTACCGAAGAACCTGCTACTAGTCCCCGACCAGGCGCCGGCATAATCATAACTTCACTTGAAGCGTACTTCAGCTGAACATCGTGGGGAATGTGCATGTCTTTATTGACGGGCACTGTTATAAGATTTTTCTTAGCGTTGCGAGCCGCTTTTTCGATAGCCAGCTGCGTATCGCCGGCCTTGCCGATACCAACACCCACCTTTCCTTTCTTATCACCAATCACCATCGCGACTGAAAATGAGAAACGACGACCACCAGCCATCACGCGAGTCACGCGACGGATACTGATAATCTTTTGATCAAATTCTGGTTTTTGTCTCTCACCACGTCGATCATTACGACGAGCGCGACGTGGGTTACGACGGTCATTTTTATCTCCGTCAGCACGTGGTCCGCCCCGACGAGGGCGAGCATCTGGAGCTGAAGCATCGGTGGCCTCTTTGGCCACTTCAGCATCTTCAGTCACAGGTGCATCAGCGACAACAGTGTCTGTTGTCTGTTCTACATCTTCTGTAGTTGTAGCTTCCTGTTCTTTTTCTGACATGTTTATTTGTTTAATTAATTAAATTCATTTGGCTAAGCTAAAAAGATAGCCCACCTTCACGAGCGCCATCAGCCAAAGCAGCAATACCACCTTGGTATTTGAAACCACCGCGATCAAAAACCACGGCCTCGATCTTTAGCTTCTTAGCGGCTTCGGCAATAACTTTCCCGGCTTCGCTAGCCTTAGCTCCAGTGCTATCACCTTTTAGCTTTCGTGTGTCTACTGAGGCCAACGTCGTATTGGTTTCGTCGTTAATAAGCTGGGCGTAAAGGTATCTATTACTACGAAATACCGACAGGCGAGGTCTGGCCGCTGTTCCTACCACTCGAGCGCGGATACGCGCGTGTCGGCGGTTTCTTTCTTGTGTTTTTTGTGCTGTTTTGTTCATATCCATTTTATAAACTTTTTAAATGACTTTAGATGCGAGGAGTAATAAAATTTTGAGAGGAGACGTATCGAGTATACGACGACTGCCAAAATTGAAGTTGTGACAAAGCAGATGAAGTCATTTTAAATGTTTAGACGGCTTTCTTGCCTTGCTTACGGATAATATGTTCACCTCGGTAACGTATACCCTTACCCTTGTATGGCTCTGGCTTACGTACTTTTCGTACATCAGCGGCAAATTGACCGATAGCCTCTTTGTCCGAACCAGTGATAGTAATGACGTTCTTCTCAACTGTGGCTACAAGACCAGCTGGTACTGGCATCTCTACTGGATGCGAGAAGCCCATACTTAAAGCTAGGTTAGTGCCTTTCATTTCAGCCCGGTATCCCACTCCTTCGATTTCAAGAACCTTAGAGAATCCTTCGGTCACCCCTTTTACCATATTGTTGGCGTGAGCGGCAAATGTCCCCCAGAGAGACTTAGCTGAGCCATCATCTTTAGTTGGGGCCACCACAATCTCACCGTTGTCGATAGTGACTTTGACTTCTTTTACTAATTTTCGTGATAAGGTTCCTTTGGGACCTTTGACTGTTAGTACTCCATCAGCCAGCGTTGCTTCAACGCCTGACGGAACCGTTATTGGTAGTTTTCCTAGTCTGCTCATACTTACCAAATTTTAAATAATTGCTCACCACCAATATTTTGCTGACGAGCTTCCTCATCAGTCAAAATACCCGCTGGGGTTGAGAGAATAAGCTTGCCGTGACCAAACTTCACTGGGTGAATTTCGGCTACTCCGGCGTAAAGACGACGACCCGGCTTGCTGACACGCTTCACACCTCGAATGAAGTGAGCGCCGTTGTCATATTTAAGCTCAATGGCCAATTCCTTTTTGACGCCCTTACCTTTCTTACTCACACTATTAATAAAACCAGCTACCACGAGCTTATCAGCAATCGCGTGCTTTAGTTTTGAATATGGCAAAGTGATTTCGCTTTTGCCAACTGCTCCAGCGTTCTTCAGCTGGATAATGAAATCTCCTACTGTGTCGCTTACCATGATGATTTCTTTATACCTGGTATATGTCCCTCTAGTGCCGCTTCGCGGAAGCAAACCCTGCACATATCGAAGTCACGCATGTAACCTCGTTTTCGACCACATTTAAAGCAGCGATGAACCACGCGGCTTTTGAACTTCGGCTCGCGCTTAGCGCGCGCAATAATAGACTTTCGTGCCATTCTGTTGAAGTATTTAATTTTGAGACTGGTTTCGTCAAGATGTGACGACCTTGTCTCCTAATAATCCGGCTCGCTTCCTACGGAAGCTCGCCTTCACCACCAAAGTCTCTCTTGGTCGTAATGCGAGCTACTATACCTGAATTTTGTTAAAATACAAGCTCTAAACAAAGAGCGGCGGGGACCTTCGGTCCCCGCCGCTCTTTGTTAAGTTCCTAAATTATTTAGTTTCTTCTTCAACCGGTTTCTGCAGTGGTAGGTTTATGTGGCGGAACAAAGCTTCAGCTTCGGCTTTAGTTTTGGCAGTCGTCACGATTGTAACCGCCAGTGAAAACACGTCACGTAAATCTTCATCAGCCGTTTCTGGGAAGATAGAGTGTTCTTTAATACCAAGAGTGATATTACCCATTTCATCAATAGCGGTTAGCTTGAGACCACGGAAGTCACGGGTCTGTGGCAAGGCCACATGAATTAGCTTATTAAGGAAGTCATGCATACGCGGGCCGCGCAGTGTTACTTGGTAACCAATAATTTCACCTTCACGAAGTTTAAATGAAGCAATAGATTGCTTAGCCGGTCGGGGTGAAGCTTTTTGGCCGGTGATAGTAGCTAGGCGATCTTTGATGAGCTCGAGTTTAGCTTTGTCATCAATCTTGCCAGTACCAGTTGAAATCACCACCTTAGCTATCTTTGGTGTTTGCATTACGTTGGTGTAGCCGAAGTCTCCCTTCATAGCATCAAACGCAGTTTTCATTTTGTCTTTTAGCATTTCCATAGGCATTTTATTAAATCTTCTTACCACTTGGGCGAGCAATACGAACCTTCTTTTTCTGATCACCCTCACCTTCAAAAATAAAACCAACTCTCACCGGTTTACCGTCTACCACCACTCCCACTTTTGAGGCATTGATGGGCATTTGTTTCTCAATAATTTGACCATGAGAGCGTACACGTTTGTTCTTGGCATGTCGGGTAACAGTATTAACCCCTTCAACAATTACTTGATTCTTATCAGCAATCACACGCTCAACTTTACCAGTCTTGCCCTTTTCTTTGCCTGAAAGCACCATTACTTTGTCTCCTTTTTTGATTTTCATAATATTTTTCTTAGCGAATGAATGTGAGCTTAGAAATAATTTTACCCGGTGAAATGCGAGCCTTGCTCGCTGACGAAAGCAGAGTTTTCGTATTTCACTGGGTTAAGTAATTCTAATTCGTTTCACTCATAACAATTACTAAACTACCTCAGGAGCGAGGGAAACTATTTTCTGGTAACCAGCCTCAGCAATTTCACGAGGAATTGGACCGAACACTCGGTTAGCTTTTGGCTCTTTCTTTTCTTTGTCGACCAAGACTACAGCGTTATCATCGAAACTGATGTAAGAACCATCCTTGCGTCGAAACGGCTTGCGTTGACGGACGATAATTCCGTACACTACGTCTTTCTTCTTTACTTGCTTTCGCGGTTCAGCAGTTTGAATAGACAACACCACCATTTCACCTAGTTCAGCGTAACGCTTCTTTGAACCACCAAGTACCTTAAACACCCGACCAACTTTGGCCCCAGTGTTATCAGTTATTTTTACTATTGTTTGAGGTTGAATCATAAGCGTTTATTTAGTATCGGTTATGAGGGTGAAGTGTTTGTGCTTGCTCATGGGAGCTACTTCGCGAATAGACACTAAATCTCCTTCAGCAGCAGTGTTGCCCGCGTCATGAACCAAAAACTTCTTACTTCGCTTTTGGAACTTCTTGTACTTAGGATGCTTCACATAGCGGTCAACAATAACGGCAATAGTGTCTTGCATCTTAGTTGAGACTACTCGACCGCGTAGGACTCGTCCTTTCACTTGTGTAGTACTTGTTGTTTCTTTGTTTACCATAATAATTATTTACTTGAAGATTTAGCTTCCTTAGTACGAAGGGTTTGTTCAGTAAGAGCTCTAGCTACTTCTTTCTTATCAACGCGAATTTGACGAACATTTCGCGGACGTGAGCCAGCTAATGAGAATCGAAATTTACGAACAGCTTCTCGCTTTTCTTGTACATATGTGGCCAAATTTTTGTCGTTTTTGGCTTTAATATCTTTCATTTTGCTCATAAAATATAATTACAATTTATACGCGAGTTTCGTCACGATTAACAAACTTAGCCTTAACCGGAAGTTTACAAGCAGCCTTACGCAAGGCTTCGCGAGCAATCTCTTCAGAAACGCCGTCAATTTCGAATAACATTCGACCAGGTCGGACATCAAAGATAAATCCTTGTGGATCACCCTTACCTTTACCCATACCTACTTCAGCTGGCTTCTTAGTGAAAGGCTTATCTGGGAAAATACGAATCCAGATTTTACCAGTCTTACCAAGCGTACGAGAAACCACTCGACGAGCCGCTTCGATTTGGTTACTAGTTACTCTTGACTGGGTAGTCGCTTTAAGACCATATAAACCAAAGGCAACTGTTACGCCGCGAGTTTCGGGGGCGAGTAGCTTATCGGGGTGCTTGCGTCCCACTTGCCATTTTCGGTGTTTTACTTTTTTAGGAAATAACATAAGCGTTTATTTATGCATTACGGGCCCTGCGAGGAGCGGGCTTGGCTTCTTCGGAACCTTCTTTACGGTCAACAAAGACTTCACCGCGATAAATCCAAACCTTAATACCAATAACACCATACGGTAGGGTGGCTCGTTCACGAGCAAAATCAATATCAGCTCGCAGTGTCTGCAGCGGAATCTGACCCTTCTTTAACTGTTCACGGCGAGCCATATCAGCTCCACCCAGACGACCAGCCAATAAAATACGAACCCCTTTCACGTCGCGGTTAGCCATTACTTTTTCAGCTGTTTGCTTAAGTACGCGTCGGAATGGCATACGCTTCTCAAGGCCTTCAGCCACCATTTGACCAACAATAGACGCATTGCTCTCAGGTGAACGAACTTCTTCAATATCAATCTTAAGTTCTGGCTTTTCAGTCAGCTTAAGTTTACGCATTAGCATATCGATATCTTTTTTGAGAGTCACAGCCCCCTCACCACTACGACCAATCACCAATCCTGGGCGAGAAGTTTTGACGATAATACGATACACCTTATCATCGCGCTCGATTTCTACTCCGGCAATAGACATGCCTTTAAGTTTCTTAGAAAGAAGAGTACGCACCGCGTCGTCAGTTCGGATATATTCCTTGTATTTAGTGGAATCATTAGTAAACCAACGTGATTTCCAATCACGAATGATGCCGAGGCGTTGGGCGTATGGATGTGCTACGTGTGTCATATTATTATTTAACTTTAGCCTTAGACTTCTTAGTGCCAAGCTCGACTAAAATATGGCTACTTCGCTTGTTAATTCGGGAGGCTGAACCTCGGGCTCGCGGCATAAAACGCTTCAAGATTTCGCCTTTATCCACTGATACTTTGGTGATGATAAGACCATCAACATCTATACCCTGGCTCTTAGCGTTGGCGGCGGCTGAACTAATAACCTTAGAAAACGGGCTAGCGGCTCGCTTGTCAACAAACTGAAGTTGCGCCAAAGCGGCGTTTACCTTCTTGCCCCGCACCAAATCAGCGATAAGACGAACTTTACGAGGTGACTGGCGATAATTTTTTAATACTGCTTTCATATAGAATTTTATTAACCAGCAGCTTTAGCAGCCTTAGCAGCCGCAATTTCCGCTTCTTTCTTCTTAGTATCAAGCTCTTTCTGCATCTTACCTCCATGTCGGTAAAATTTCTTAGTTGGTGAGAACTCACCCAGGACATGTCCGACCATCTCTTCCGAGACAAAGACATCAGTGTGTACCTTTCCATTATGGACTCCAAAGGTAAAGCCAACCATTTCGGGTGAGATTGTTGAATTTCGAGCCCAGGTTTTGATTGAGCCTTTATGAGTTTTGGCATCTAGTTTGGAAACTTTTTTAAGTAGTTTCGCATCTACATATGGGCCTTTATACAGTGATCGTGACATAGATTGATTTAGAAATAAATAACCGCCCCTAGAAATAGGATGGTATGAGTGGGAATCTCTTATAAAGCGAGGTAACGGCCAGCCTTATTAGAAATCCCCAAATAGGGTTGATTTGCTTGCGTTGTTAGATAGACAACGTTCGCACTAAGTTGGGAACGGGGTCATCTTACCAAAGTTGGTCATTTTGTCAACAAAATAGGAGCCATTTCAATTTAATAGGCAGTGAAGTAGCTTTTTATGCTATATTGCCCGATATGCCCAAACCCCGCGGTCGCGAACATACTAGCCTAACTGAAACTGCCAAATTGGTGGTCGGAGCTCTTACTAAAATTAAAGGCGTAAAAATGATTGCGCCGGGGGAAATTCGTTCAGTGCGAGGAGCGCGGGGTGGCGGTCGCTTCACGACCGCCACTTACACCTCTGGCGGTATGGAACTCCTGATCAGCGGCCAAAGCGTCCAGAAGGTAGCGGTGCACACTGAGCTGTCCGCCAAAGAAATATTTACTGAATTACAGAAAGCCAAGACTCTTAAAAACTTCACTTTTAATGAACGGGAGCGAATTCCGGGTGAATAAATAAAGAGGCGTGCCCTACGGGCACGCCTCTTTATTTATTCACTTTATAACCTAAGCCGCCTCCTCCATTTCATCCTGAGCAAATTCACGAGCCCTATTATTCAACTCTTCATTACTCAAACCTTCCTCACCGATGAGTGCTGCAAACTCGGTGTATAGACCGTCAAGATGAGGATTCGGGCCCGGCATTGTGTCTTGTAAATTAAATAAGATTTCTCTGGCTTTGTTAGTAATTTCCTCTATCGAGACTGCCTCTTTTTTAGCTCCACCAAAAAGTTTTTCAAACGTATGCCTTTAATATAACAAACTAATAAAGCCAAAATTTGTTTTAGATGCGAGGAAAACAAGAAAAAAGACCCGAGTGGGACAATTGTCCAGTGAGGGTCTTTTTTCGTAGTCTGACAAAGCAGATGAAATAAATTTCGGCTTTATTTTCGTTTACCGACTTTTCGTCGACTAACAATAAGCTTATTAGAGTACTTCTTTGGTGAACGAGTCTTTTGACCTTTACCAGTCGGTCGTCCTTGTTTGGTACGAGCCCGACGGTGTCCACGAGGACTGACGCCTTCTCCACCTCCATGTGGGTGGTCAACCGGGTTTTGCGCGGTACCACGAGTCTTCGGACGAAGTCCCATGTGACGCGCGCGGCCAGCCTTACCAATGCGTACCAATCGGTACTCATCGTTACTAACTTCTCCGATTGTCGCCCAACAAGTGGACAACACTCGACGAATTTCAGTGGATGGCATTTTAAGCTGTGAATAGCCACTATCGTGAGCCACCACTTCAGCGTAGTTACCAGCACTACGGACCATCCGGGCCCCAGCTCCCGGCTTAAGTTCAATGCTGTGCACAAACGTACCAGCGGGGATGTTACCGAGCGGTAAACGATTACCAGCTTTTGGTTTGGCGTTGGCTGAAACCAGGATTTCATCACCAGCTTTCATTTCGCTTCCAGCGAGAATGTAACGCCGTTCTCCGTCAGCGTAGCAAACCAAAGCGATGAAACCACTACGATTAGGATCGTATTCGATCGTTTCGATTTTAGCGGGAATATCTTTCTTATTGAACACAAAGTCAATATCACGATACTTTCGCTTGTTACCTCCGCCTCTATGGAGGGTAGTGGTACGACCTTGGCTATTTCGGCCACCAGTCGAACGTTTACCTTTAGTCAGCGCCTTATGCGGCTTACTAGCCGTTGAGGTTAATTTTTTCTTGTACTCAATCACGGAACTATCACGGCGTCCGGCTGAGGTTGGTTTATATTTCTTCATAATCAGGGTTAGAAATTAGTGACAATAGTCTTATCTTCCTAACGTGGCTTACACCATGTTAATGGTATCGCCTTTCTTGAGATAGACGTAGGCTTTTTTAAGGCCTCTAACGGTCATTTTACGACCACGGGCTCGTGACATAGTTGTCCGAGGAGCTTTTTTAACGATGTTGACTCGCACCGGCGTGACACCATAGATAGCGGTAATCGCATCACGTACATCGAACTTGGTGGCTCGAGCACTCACTTCAAAAGTGTAGACATTGTTACCGCTCATACCAACTGCTTTTTCAGTTAGATGAGGGCGGACAATGACGCCTTCTAGGTTACGATCACTAGCTTGTGATAGATTTACCGTTGGTTTTTTAGCCTTCGGGCTCTCTACCACTTTGGTGTCTTCTGCAGTCTCTTTTTCTTCTTTTTTCTTTCCAAAGAGTGCCATACTAATTAATTATCTTTTGTAACTCGAGCCACTTTGGTAGCCACCCGACTGGTGAGTACTTCTAGAGCCTTCTCTGGTGAAGCGACGAGCACATACTTGTAAGTTAAGAGTGAAACTGGGTTAATGTCTTTCACTTGAGCCACTTCTAAGTTGCTGAAGTTCCGTAGACTTTTTTCTGTGTTCACGTCTCGGTTGGTCAGAACAATCAAAGCGGCGTTCTTTCGCTTGGTAGCCAACTCTTCGTTTTTGCTACCATTGGCGATAGCCTTGATAGCGGCTTTGGCGTCCGCCGTTTTGGGCTCAGCAAAATTAAATTCATTGATGAAGATGATTTCTCCATCTGCGTATTTCTTGGAAAGTACAGACGCTAACGCTTTCGCTTTAGCATTTTTATTTACTTTCTTGCTGTAGTCCTTATCTGAACGTGGTCCATGAGCCACTCCTCCTCCGCTCCAAATCGGGCTACGACTTGAACCATGACGAGCACGGCCAGTCCCTTTTTGCTTCCATGGCTTTTTACCGCCACCACGAACTTCACTTCGGTCTTTAGTGTGAGCGGTGCCAGCACGAGCGTTACTTTGCATAGCAACTACTACTTCGTGCACCAAATCAGCATTCCAAGCCACACCAAACACTGTTTCTGGTAAAGTCACTTTTCCAGTTTCTTTGCCAGCAATATCGAATACTTTTGTTTCCATACGTATTATTTTATGACTTAGATGCCGCGCACCTCCACTAATGTTCCTTTTCGACCTGGCACCGCTCCTTCTACTAGAAGAATATTATGTTCTTGGTTTACTTGCAGTACTTTTAGATTTTTAACTGTTACTCGGTCAGCTCCCATTCGTCCAGCCATGCGTGTTCCTTTAAAAACTCGTGACGGACCAGTCGAACCGATTGAACCAGGAGTACGGAGGTTGTGTTTGTGTCCGTGACTAGCCGGACCGCCTTTGAAGCCGTGACGCTTCACACCTCCTTGAAATCCTTTACCTTTAGAGATGGCGGAAACCGCAATCTTATCGCCCGGCTCGAAAACCGAAACTTTGATGCTAGCTCCTTTCTCTAAGCCAGCCAGTGATTCCTTTTTCATCACATTTGGACGGAATTCTTTAACGTGCATAAATGCACCCCCAAGATGGCCCTTGATAGCCTTGCCGAGTCGGTGTTCTTTTTGCTCTCCGGAAGCCACTTGGACGGCATCGTAACCATCTGATTCTTTGGTTTTCACCTGAGTAATCACAGCTGGTTCGACACGCAATACAGTGGCAGGGTGAGCAACACCAGTCTCGTCAAAGACTTGGGTCATACCATCCTTGATGCCAAGAATAAATTTCATTGCGTTCTTGGTTAATTAATAATATTGCTTTTATTTGTATAGACCAGAAAACGCAAAACCACGCTTTTTAGGTCACGAGCACAAGCTCGCAGACTAAAAAAGCGCGGTTTGTGCCCAGTGGTTCTCATGTTGGCAAGCCAACAATCAACGAACGTAGGTCTTTTAAAAGCTGCCTGTATTATACGGATATAATGTAAAAAGGCAATACACAAGATAAAAGCCGGGCGCATACGTACCGGCTTTATGGATTATGAAGATTACCTCTGTTTAAAACAGAGAGAGTAATACATTTTGTCCCATGATTTGGGAACTGGCCAGCGCGACAAAAGCGGCGAGAGTAAGACACTCTACGAGCCAGCGATCATCGCTTCTTAAAGACGCAATTGGTTTAGGCATCTCTATTGGCAATGTTTCTTCAAACATATTTATTTGATTAAAGAACTAAGGAACTTTGTCATTACCACTGAAAATTCCAAGTGGTAATACTACAACAGAGTGAGGGCGGTTCCTTACGGAACCGCCCTCCTGTTGTTTTTATATTATCTCCCTTTTACCAAAATAAAACAAGTATAAAATAGGAGAACCTGTGTATACAGCCTGCATACTGATCTTATCTTATTATTGCTTGACATATTTTATATTAGTGTTAGTATATGTATGATTAGTTCCTCTCAAAAACTATTAGAATAATTAATAATATTTACTCATGAAATATCTCGCTTCTTTTGCGTTATTTGTAGCTATACTAATGCCATCAGCTGCTTCGGCCGCTATGTTAAACGCCACCCCTGCTCAGATTATGAACGTTATTGTTAACGAGCTTGCGCTACTTAATAGCCAAGTATCTGGTAACGGAATCGTAGCTGGTATCAGCACTGACAGTAACTCTGGATTAACTACTTACATTAATGGTAATCAAGCGCTGCAATTCCATACTGCCACTGATTATAATGTAGCAAAAGAAATGTGTTACATCTTTGCAGTTGATTCATTGATTGCCGGTGATGATTACACTTGTGAATTCAATGGTAAGCTTATCTTTGATAGCTCAGTTGATGCCCAATAAATTGATCAAAAAACCAAACAAAAAACCACCTCTCGGTGGTTTTTTGTTATTTAATTGCTTGTTGTTATTAAAGCAATATTATTTTTTTAATTTTTACCCGCCAAGTGTTGCAACTAAAGCTTGAAGTTTTTCAATCTCACGTAGAAGGCGATTTATCTCTCGACGAAGCGCATCTTCATCAATAGTGGTTCCGTCTGTGGTAGTTAACCGTTTAGTAATGAATTCGTTGGCTACAAAACCATCTGGAACATTATCGAAGTCTACATATACCCAATCGTATCCAGCTAATGTAGTTATCGTTCCATCAGTTATTGTACCGAACGAACCTTTACGTTGAGACCCAATCTTAGTGCCGTTTGGTGTACTTCGTACATTAAGATTGTCAGTAGTGATCACCCGAACGATAGAGGTAGTTTCACCACTTGGTTGTTCAGTGGTAGGAGTCTCCGTGGTTGAGGTTTCGGTAGTTGGCGTCTCCGTGGTTGAGGTTTCGGTAGTTGGTGTCGTCGGTGCCACGTAGGTGGTCACGAACGAATCAGCCACCCAGCCGTCTACCCCACTGTTGAAGTCAACCGGGATGTAGGTGTAGCCGCCGCTGACTTTTGGTGCAATGTTGAGTACCGTACCAATAGCACCAGTATTCTGGGTGCCGAGTACAGTGAGCTCAGCGTTACGAACGTTAACGATGTTATTGGTCATGATGCTCACACCAGCGGTGTATACACTTTTACCAGTGGTTGGGGTTGGGTAAGTACTGACTGCTTTCCACGTTCCATCAGTTTGGC
>Ga0100402_1003866_pt1 | contig 16138 bp, 15 predicted proteins | sample CryGeyme20150102_FD_80419 | JGI IMG/M metagenome (GOLD analysis project Ga0100402, IMG submission 80419) | Groundwater microbial communities from Crystal Geyser aquifers in Utah, USA - Crystal Geyser metaG 2015-0102 | ecosystem: Environmental > Aquatic > Deep subsurface > Groundwater | place...
GACAAGCGCAAGTTGGAGCTCAGCGTCTACGACGTGCTGCTGGAGTCGGCCTCTGTGAAAGAGGCACGGGTGCAAAGCCCCAAGCTGGTGGAGGCCGGTTGCAGCTATGACATCCTGGCGGCCAACCGCGAGCTCGCCGGGGCCGAGGTCGAAATGGTCAGCCTGGAGCGGCGCGAAAAGCGCCTGAAAGCCGCGTTGGCGCTGGTGGACGGTGACTACGACTTCATCCTGATCGACTGCCCGCCCAGCCTGTCGCTGCTCACGCTCAACGGCCTGTGTTGCGCGCACGGCGTCATCGTGCCAATGCAGTGCGAATACTTTGCCCTGGAAGGCCTGGCCGATCTGGTCAACACCATCAAACAAGTGCACGCCAACCTGAACAAAGACCTGGCCATCATCGGCCTGTTGCGCGTGATGTTTGATCCGCGCATCACGCTGCAGCAGCAGGTGAGCGAGCAGCTCAAGGCGCGCTTTGGCGACAAGGTGTTCAACACCGTTATTCCGCGTAACGTGCGCTTGGCCGAGGCGCCCAGCTATGGTCTGCCCGGCGTGGTGTTTGACCCCAGCAGCAAAGGCGCCCAGGCCTTTGTGGCGTTTGCGCAAGAGATGGTCGAGCGCATTGAGAAAATGTAGCCAAATTGGCCTCTAGCCCTTATCAATCAAGCGCAAGTAGCTATAAAAATAAGAGTATGAATCCGCGTCAAATCCTGCTCCTGCCGGGCTGGCAAAACTCCGGCCCGGGCCATTGGCAAAGCCGGTGGCAAGACCAGTTTGGCTACACGCGGGTCGAGCAGCACGACTGGCTGCGCCCGCTGCGTGGCGACTGGATCGCCCGGCTCGAAGACGTGGTCTTGTCGCTGGACGCGCCCGTGGTGCTGGTGGCGCACAGCCTGGGCTGCCAGCTTGTGGCGGCGTGGGCCGCACTCTCTAAATGCGCACAGCGCGTCCAGGGTGCTTTGTTGGTGGCCCCTGGCGATGTGGAGCGTGACGAGTTGCGCCCCATACTGCCGAGTTGGTCACCACCTGTGCTGCAAAAACTGCCGTTCAAAAGCACCCTGGTCGCCAGCAGCGACGACCCATATTGCACCCCGGCGCGCGCGGCGCAGTTTGCCGCGGCCTGGGGCTCAGACCTGGTTGCCATCGGCGCAGCCGGGCATGTCAACGCAGATTCGGGCCTGGGCAACTGGCCGCAGGGTCAGGCGCTTTTACAGACATTGATTTCGCAATAAGGAAGTACAGATATGGTCACCAAAAAACGCAAAGGCCTGGGCCGCGGTCTTGAAGCACTGTTGGGCCCCACGGCCGACGACACGTTGTCGCTTGATGGTGCTACCGTCAACGTGGCCAACAGCGGTCAGCCGTCGACGCTGGCGCTCACCGACATGGTGGCTGGCCAGTACCAGCCGCGCACGCGCATGGACGAAGGCGCTTTGTACGAGCTGGCCGAGTCCATCAAGGCGCAGGGCATCATGCAGCCGATTCTGGTGCGCCGTTTGAGCGATGCGGACGCGCAAGCCAAACGTAGCCAGATGGCACCGGACACCGGTGGCGCGCTGCGGCCGCTGTATGAAATCATCGCCGGTGAGCGGCGTTTTCGCGCCGCCAAATTGGCGGGCCTGGACAGCGTGCCGGTGCTGGTTCGCGACGTGCCCAACGAGGCCGCCGCGGCGATGGCGCTGATTGAGAACATGCAGCGCGAAGACCTCAACCCGCTGGAAGAAGCGCAAGGCCTGCAGCGCCTGATCAAGGAATTTGGCCTCACGCACGAGAGCGCCGCGCAAGCCGTCGGTCGCAGCCGCAGCGCTGCCAGCAACCTGCTGCGCCTGTTGAACCTGGCTGACCCGGTGCAAACCATGTTGATGGCTGGTGACATTGACATGGGCCACGCGCGCGCATTGCTGGCGCTGGACAAGGCCACGCAGATCACCGCAGCGAGCCAGATTGCCGCCAAAAAAATGTCGGTACGCGAGGCCGAGAGCCTGGTCAAAAAACTCGCCGCCGAGTTTTCGCTGGTGGCCACCAAACCCAAGAAAGAGAAGTCGCGTGACATCAAACGCATTGAAGAAGAGCTGTCCGATTTGCTGATGGCGGCGGTGGAAGTGCGCGTCAAAAAGCGTGTCAAACGCCATGGTCGCGTCGAAGATGTTGGTGAAATCAGCGTCGGCTTTGGCTCGCTTGATGAGCTCAACGGGTTGATCGACAAGCTGCGCGGCCCTGCCGGGCGCTGAACCCGTTGGCAGCGTGATTTCCGTCCCGTCTTAGCGTTGTGATGTTGGGCGTGCATCCACTCCCTTGGCCCCTGCCCGCGATCCTGGTTTGGGGCCTGTCCTGGCTGTTGTTTGCCGGCTTGGCCAGCGCGGGTGTTACACCCTTGCTGGCCTTGGGTCTCGTCTGCGCCCTAGGCGTGGCCGCCAGCGTACTGGGCAGCACCTGGTGGCGGCGGGTAATCATCGCGCTTGGTTTTCCGCTGTCGCTTGCCGCTACCGGCGTAGCCGCCTTACCGGCTTGGGCCTGGTTGCTGCCACTGCTCTTGCTGCTGCTGATCTACCCCCTGAACGCCTGGCGTGATGCGCCACTTTTTCCAACGGCAAAAAATGCCTTAAAAGACCTTGCAGTCCATGCTCCACTTGCGCCGGGCGCCCTCATTTTGGATGCAGGTTGTGGTCTGGGCGATGGCTTGCTGGCACTGCGCGCGGCCTACCCGCAGGCTACCTTGCACGGCCTGGAGTGGAGCTGGCCGCTGCGCGCGCTTTGCGCCTTGCGCTGCCGGTGGGCGCGCGTGCGCCAGGGCGACATCTGGCGCGCTGATTGGTCTTGCTACGACATGGTTTACCTGTTTCAGCGCCCTGAGAGCATGCCACGTGCGGTGGCCAAGGCGCGTGCCGAACTCAAGCCCGGGGCGTATCTGGTCAGCCTGGAGTTTGAGGCGCAAGAGCTCAAGCCGCTTGCAGTGTTGCGCCCGCCTTCGGGCAAGCCGGTGTGGCTGTATCGGTTACCGCTCGACTGATTCAGGTCAGCCTGAGGCGCTGCATCCCGGTCCAGCTTTGACCAGCGTCGAGGTGGACGGGCTGCGCGATTTGAGCGGCTTCGATGCACAACATGGATCGATAACCCTGCGGTGGCATGTCTGGCAGCCTGGCGCAGCGTTCAGCCCCGGGATTCCAAACAACAACGTCCTTGAATCCTGCCTGTTCGAGCTCCAGGCGCTGCTGCGCGCAGCATGTACTCTCGTACAAGGTTAGCGGACCGACGACATTCTGGTAGATACGGTCTATTTCGCCGCGTATCTTCAGCCGCTCCCCGCGCTCGATACCTTTCATGCGATTGACCTTGTCCCAATACTGGTTGCTCTCCAGGCCGTGCAGTTCGGTGTGCATCAGATCTCGCGCCAGATAGGTATGTAGCGCTGATGTGAATGTAAAAGGAGAATGTCCCGGATTGATGCAAGTGAGATGCATCTCCAGCGTGGTGGCACTCAAACGAATACATAATTTCAAAGCGAATGTATGCGGCCACACTGAACGCGTATCGGCGTCATCTGAAAGACAGAAAACAATTTCGGCCCAGTCGTCGCGTGGGTCCGCGGCATCGATCGTCCAACATTTTGTCCGAGCGAATCCATGCTTTAGCAGGTTACCCGTGTCGGCGAACTGCGGAAACACGACTGGGACACCGCCCCGCACAGGGACTCCAGCGGCATAAGTTGCGCACGGGGAGACATAAAGCTGCTCTGCTTGACCTGCTGGTTGCCACGACAGCAGTTGCGCGCCTTGCCGCAAGATAACGACGCGCGAACCACTGCGCTCGATCATTTCCACGGCGTCGAGACCGTGAAACTGGTGGACCGTTGTGAGGGCTGACATCGCTCATCGGATCAAGCTGGGTTTCTTGGGGTCAAACTTCCAGCCGGGCACCAAATACTGCATCGCCACGGCATCGTCGCGTGCGCCCAAGCCGTGTTGCAGGTACAGCTGGTGTGCTTTTTCTACTTCAACCATGTCCAGTTCCACACCCAAGCCCGGTGCGGTCGGCACAGTGATGCTGCCGTCCACAATTTGCAGCGGATTTTTCGTCAAACGCTGGCCGTCTTGCCAAATCCAGTGGGTGTCGATGGCGGTGACCTTGCCGGGCGCGGCAGCGGCAACATGGGTGAACATGGCCAGCGAGATGTCAAAGTGGTTGTTGGAATGCGAGCCCCAGGTCAGACCATTCATCTGGCACAGCTGCGCCACGCGCACCGAGCCTTGCATGGTCCAGAAATGCGGGTCGGCCAGCGGGATGTCTACGCTGTGCAGCGCGATGGAATGCGCCATCTCGCGCCAGTCGGTGGCGATCATGTTGGTGGCGGTCAGCAAACCGGTTTCACGGCGGAACTCGGCCATCACTTCGCGTCCTGAATACACGCCCTCCGCCCCGCACGGGTCTTCGGCGTAGGCCAGTGCGTCGCGGTGTTCGCGGCACAGCGAAATAGCGTCTTTCAATAGCCAGCCGCCGTTGGGGTCGAGCGTGATGCGGGCTTGCGGAAAGCGTGCGTGCAGCGCCTCCACGGCTTGCATCTCTTCTTCACCGCGCAGCACACCGCCTTTGAGCTTGAAGTCCTTGAAGCCGTAACGCTGGTACGTAGCTTCAGCCAGCCGCACCACACCAGCTGCGTCCATGGCTTTTTCATGGCGCAGGCGCAGCCAGTCGTCGGGTTGCTCAGGCTCGGCGCGGTACGGCAGGTCGGTTTGCGTGCGGTCGGCCACATAAAACAGGTAGCCCAGCACCGCCACGCTGGCGCGTTGTTGACCTTCGCCCAACAGCGCCGCCACCGGCACGCCCAGGTGTTGGCCGAGCAAATCGAGCAGGGCACTTTCTACCGCCGTGACGGCGTGAATGGCTACACGCAAATCAAACGTCTGCAGCCCGCGCCCGCCGCTGTCTCGGTCGGCAAAAGCCACGCGCAGGCGGTTCAGGATGGCGTTCCAGTTACCCAGCGACTGGCCAACGATCAGGTCTTTGGCAGCATCGAGCGTCTGGCGAATCGTCTCGCCGCCAGGCACTTCACCGACACCGGTATGGCCTGCGCTGTCGGTCAACAGTACGAGGTTGCGGGTGAAAAACGGGCCGTGCGCGCCGCTCAGGTTCAGCAGCATGCCGTCATGTCCGGCCACCGGGATAACGCGCATGGATTGGACGGTGGGGGAGTGGGCAATGTCGGGCATGGACGGGCTCGCTAGGGTTGAAACTGAAGATTTTCTTAACGGACATCGTACAACTGGATGCGAAACTGAGCATCAGGGTTTACCCGCCAAATTAAATCTCTACTCGTGACTCAGCTGAGCTTTGCGCAAGCGTTCGCGGCTGTTGCTCAGGTGGGTGCGCATGGCGGCGCGGGCGGCATCGGAGTCCTGGTTTTTGATGGCGTTGAAAATGCTCTCGTGCTCGCCGTGCAGGCGCTGCAGGTAGACCAGGCGACCCTCGGGCGCACTGCTGGGGGTGTTGACCCGGGCGCGCGGAATGATCATGGTGCCCAGGTAGCTCATCAGGTCGGCAAAGTGCCGGTTGCCGGTGGCGCGGGCCACTTCCATGTGAAATTCAAAGTCTGAGGGCAAGGCATCCGAGTCGTGCGCGATGGCATCCAAAAATGCCTTCAAGGCCTGGTCCATGATGCCCAAGTTGCTCTCATTTCTGCGCTGCGCCGCCAGCCCGGCCGCTTCACTTTCCAGGCTTATGCGCAGCTCCAGCAAAGAGATCACGTCGGCCACGGTCGAGAAATCTTCCGGGGCAATGCGGAAGTTGCTGGTGTCGGGCAGCGCCAGCGCAAAGGTGCCGATGCCGTGGCGCGTTTCCACCAGGCTGCTGGCTTGCAGCTTGGACAGCGCCTCGCGCACCACGGTGCGGCTGACATCAAAACGCGCCATGATTTCGGACTCGCTGGGCAGCTTGTCGCCGGGTTTGATCTGGCCGGTTTTGATGCTGCCCGCCAGGTCATCCACGATGACTTGCACCAGCCCGCGCGGGCGGCGTGGGCGTGCCGCCGGGGCACTAGGGGTTTTCCATAATTCCATACAAAAACGCTTGACTCGCTCAAAAGGGGTGATCACAATTCGCAACTTGTCAGACAACCTACGACTGACAAGCAACGGCTGGAATCGAATGTAAAGCGAGAAACTGGAAAAGTCCAGCGCTGCGACAAATAACCTGAAACGAGCGAACCCATGACGATCAAGGTGCACACCAAACTTTTGTTGACCGGCGCGGCCGGTGGCCTGGGCCAGGCGCTGCGCACACGCCTCAAAGCCAACTGCGAGGTGCTGCGCCTGTCAGACCGTGCCGACCTGGGTGTGCCCGCTGCGGGTGAAGAAATCATGCTGGCTGACCTGGCCGATGCCCAGGCGGTCAGCGCCATGGTTCAAGGTGTGCAGGCCATCGTGCACTTGGGCGGCGTGTCGGTTGAAGGCGCGTTTGGCCCGATTTTGCAGGCCAACATTCTGGGCCTGTACCACCTGTATGAAGCAGCCCGCGAGCATGGTGTCAAGCGCATCGTGTTTGCCAGTTCCAACCACGTCACGGGTTTTTACCGCCAGAGCGAGACCATTGACGCGAGCGCACCGCCGCGCCCGGACAGCCTGTACGGCGTGAGCAAAGCCTTTGGTGAAGACCTGTCGCGCTTTTACTTTGACCGCTACGGCATCGAGACTGCCTGCGTGCGCATTGGCTCATCCTTCCCCGAGCCGCGCGACCGCCGCATGCTGGCCACCTGGTTGAGCTATGACGACCTGCACCGCCTGATCACCGCCTGCCTGAGCACACCGGTGCTGGGCCACAGCATCATTTTTGGTATGTCAAACAACGCCGTCACCTGGTGGGACAACCGCTGTGCCAAACACATCGGCTATGTGCCGCAAGACAGTTCGGATGTGTGCCGCGACGCGGTCTATGCCAAAACCGGCGCACCTGATCTGAGCGACCCGGTGGCGCAGTTCCAGGGCGGCGGCTTTGTAGCCGCAGGCCCCTTCGGTTTCTAAGCACTTCAACCACCGGTCACCATGCGCACCCCGCAAGCTGAATTGGTGCTCGATGCCCGCAACGCCGTGGGCGAAAGCCCGGTGTGGTGCGTGGTCGAGCAGGCGTTGTATTGGGTTGACATTCCGGCGCGCACACTCAACCGCTGGGTGCTGGACACGCAGCTCTTGACGACCTGGGAAGCCCCTGAAATGCTGGCCTGCGTGGCCCCCATGGCCAGTGGCGGCTGGATCGCCGGGGCCCAGAGCGGCGTGTTCAAATTGTCCCCCCAAGACGATGGCAGCATGGGCTTTCAGGCCCTGGCCAGTGTCCAGCATGCCCAGCCTGACATGCGCTTCAACGACGGCCGCTGTGACCGTCAAGGCCGCTTTCTGGCTGGCACCATGTTGAACAAAATGCCATCCAGCCCCCGTTCTGGTAGTGTTTACAGCTATCAACATAATAGCGAATCAAACACTGGTCAAGGCGGGCAACTGTTCCAACTGTTGAACGGCTTTTGCACCCCCAATGGTCTGGCCTTCAGCCCGGACGGCCGCACGATGTATTTGTCAGACTCGCACCCCTCGGTGCAGCTGATCTGGGCCTTTGACTACGACACCGCAACGGGTACACCCAGCAGACAGCGTGTGTTTGTCGACATGAACCCCCTGCCCGGCCGCCCCGATGGCGCGGCGGTGGATGCCGACGGCTGCTACTGGATTTGTGGCAACGATGCTGGTCTGGTGCACCGCTTCACGCCGCAAGGCAAGCTTGACCAGTCGCTGGCCGTGCCAGTTAAAAAGCCCGCCATGTGTGCCTTTGGCGGCCCGCACCTGGACACCTTGTTTATTACGTCCATCCGCCCTAGCGGCGTTGACGTGTCAGACCAACCGCTTGCCGGTGGCGTGTTTGCCTTGCGCCCCGGTGTGTGTGGCTTGCCAGAGCCCCTGCTTTCCCCTGTTCCCGTCAGTAGTTAGTTCTTTTGTTTTTCAACCTGGTCACTCAAGGAGACAACCATGACCTTTCGCCGTAACTTTCTCGCCGCTACCGTCGCTGCCCTGACGCTCTCGGCCTCATTTACCGCCAGCGCGCAAAACATCGTGCTCAAGGCCACCGACACCCACCCTGCGGGTTATCCCACGGTGGTGGCGGTCGAAAACATGGGCAAGAGGCTGGAAGCCGCCACCAATGGCCGCATCAAGATGCAAATGTTCCCCGGCGCGGTGCTGGGCCAGGAAAAAGAAGCCGTGGAGCAGGCGCAGATTGGTGCCATCCAGATCGTGCGCATCTCGCTGGGGGTGATCGGCCCGGTTGTGCCTGAGGTGGACGTGTTCAACATGCCATTTGTGTTCCGCAACATTCCCCACATGCGTGCCGTGATCGACGGCCCGATTGGTGCCGAATTGCTCGACAAAGTCTCCGCCAGCCCAGCGCGTCTGATTGGCCTGGGCTGGATGGACGGCGGCTCGCGCAGTCTGTACACCAAGAAGAAAGTGACGACTCCGGCTGACCTCAAAGGCGTGAAAGTGCGCATGATGGGTAACCCGCTGTTTGTCGACACCATGAACGCCATGGGGGGCAACGGCATTGCCATGGCTTACGGTGAAGTGTTCAGCGCCTTGCAAACCGGCGTGATTGACGGGGCTGAAAACAACCCTCCGAGCTTCTTTACCTCCAACCACTACAACGCCGGTACCAAGTACTACGCCCAGACCAACCACCTGATCATTCCTGAAATCCTGGTGATGTCCAAGGTGGCCTGGGACAAGTTGTCAGATGCTGACAAAGCGCTGGTGAAAAAAGAAGCCCGTGCCGCCCAGATGGAGCAACGCGTGCTGTGGGACAAGAGCGTGGCCGACTACACCGCCAAGCTCAAAGCCGCCGGCATTGAATTTGTCAATGTGGACCAAAAGCTGTTCTTTGATGCCACCGCCCCGGTGCGTGCCAAGTACGGCGCCAAGTTTGCGGACTTGATGAAACGCATCGACGCGACCAAGTAAACGCCTTGCCGCTACCGTCACGGCGAGCGATGTCCGGCAGTCCATGCCTTCAGGGGCAGGGCGGGTTTCGCTCCGCTCACGATGACGCGGCACATCAACGCTTGCCACAGGCATCGCCATGAAACACAAAATACTGCACTACAACGACACGCTTTATCTCGTCTGCATCTGGATATCGGGGGTATCGGTTATCGCCATGTCGCTGATCATTCCCTGGGGTATTTTTGCCCGCTACGTGCTGGGCACCGGCTCGCAATGGCCGGAGCCGATTGCCATCGTGCTGATGGTGGTGTTCACGTTTTTTGGCGCGTCCGCAGCCTACCGGGCGCGCGCCCACATTGCCGTGGCCATGGTGACCGAGCGGCTGCCCGCGTCGCTTCAACACCGGCTGGCCAGCGTGATTGACCTGCTGATGCTGATCGTGGCCGTGTTCGTCACCTTTTATGGCGCCAAATTGTGTATGGAAACCTGGGGCCAAACCGTCGGCCAATTGCCCTGGATGCCGGTGGGTGCGACCTATCTTCCGGTGCCTCTGGGGGGCTTGACCACGTTGGTGTTTGTGCTGGAGCACATTCTTTTTGGTCAGCAGGGCGAGCGCGCCGTGGTGACGTTTGACCACGTCAAAGCGGGAGCTGTCTGATGGACGCCTTTGTCTTGCTGGGCTCGTTCCTGCTGTTGATCATTGTGGGCATGCCGGTGGCCTATGCCATGGGCTTGTCGGCACTTATTGGTGCGTGGTGGATCGACATCCCGTTGGATGCCATCATGATCGCCATTGCCGGGGGCGTGAACAAGTTCTCGCTGCTGGCCATTCCGTTTTTTGTGCTGGCCGGGGCCATCATGGCCGAAGGTGGTATGTCGCACCGGCTGGTGGCCTTTGCCGAAGTGCTGGTCGGCTTTGTCCAAGGCGGACTCTCCTTGGTGAACATTCTGGCCTCCACCTTCTTTGGGGCCATCTCGGGCTCGTCCATGGCCGACACCGCCTCGATTGGCTCGGTGCTGATCCCCGAGATGGAGAAAAAAGGTTATCCGCGTGCCTTTGCCACGGCCGTCACCGTCAGCGGCTCGGTGCAGGCGATTCTGATTCCGCCCAGCCACAACGCGGTGATCTACTCGCTGGCCGCTGGCGGTTCGGTGTCGATTGCGGCCTTGTTCCTGGCTGGTGTCCTGCCGGGCCTGCTGCTGGGCCTGACCCTGGCCGTGATGTGCCTGTTTATCGCCAAAAAGCAGAACTTTCCCAAAGGCCGCAGCATTCCTATGAAAGAGGCCTTGAAGATTTGCGTCGACGCGCTGTGGGGTCTGATGACCATGGGGATCATTCTGGGCGGCATTCTGAGTGGTGTGTTCACTGCGACCGAATCGGCCTCTATCGCCGTGATCTGGGCCTTTTTTGTCACCATGTTCATCTACCGCGATTACAAGTGGAACGAGTTGCCCAAGCTGGTGCACCGTGTGGTGAAAACGCTGGCCATCGTGATGATCCTGATCGGCTTTGCCGCCAGCTTTGGCTACATCATGACCCTGATGCAGATCCCGACGCAGATCACCGGCCTGTTCACCAGCGTGTCCGAGAACAAATACGTGGTGCTGCTGATGATCAACGTCTTGCTGCTGGTGCTGGGCACGCTGATGGACATGGCCCCGCTGATTCTGATCATGACCCCGATCCTGTTGCCCATCGTCACAACCCTCGGTGTGGACCCGGTGCATTTCGGCATGATCATGATGCTCAACCTGGCCATGGGTCTGATTACCCCGCCGGTGGGGGGTGTGTTGTTTGTTGGTGCCGCAGTGGCCAAGCTGCCGATTGAAAAGGTGGTCAAGGCACTGATGCCTTTCTTTGGCGCGTTGCTGCTGGTGCTGTTTATGGTGACCTACATCCCCGCGTTGTCGCTGTGGTTGCCGGGTGTGCTGCTGAAATAGGAGCTGCCCTGTCATGAAAATCACCGCTGTTCGCGTCACCCCGATTGCCATCAAAGACCCGGCCCTGCTCAACGCGGCAGGTGTACACGAGCCCTTTGGCCTGCGCTCCATCATCGAAGTGGTGGGGGCCAACGGCCTGGTGGGTCTGGGCGAAACCTATGGCGATGCGCCGGTGCTGGACTTGCTGACCCGCAGTGCACCCAGCCTGGTGGGCCTGTCGGCCTTTGATGTCAATGGCATGCTGGCGCGTGTGGCGGCGCTGGCCCCCAAGACCCATACCGGCCATGTCGAGATGGAACTGGCCCCGGGGTCGCTGGCCAGCAATCTGGTCACCAGCGCGTTCTCTGCGTTTGAAGTCGCCTTCATGGACCTGCAGGCGCGCACCCTCGGCATTCCGCTGGTGGAACTGCTCGGTGGCGCGGTGCGCGACAAGGTGTCGTACTCGGCCTACCTGTTCTACAAGTGGGATGCCTCGGTCGACCCCGAATACGCGCCCGATGTGTATGGCGAAGCGGTCAATGCCGAGCAGATCGTGAAACAGGCGCAGCAGATGATTGACCAGTATGGTTTTGAGAGCATCAAGCTCAAGGCTGGGGTGTTTGACCCCGAGGAAGAAGCCGATGCGGTGCTGGCCTTGCGCGCGGCATTCCCCAAGCACCAACTGCGCATTGACCCCAACAGCAACTGGTCGATGGCGACCAGCCTGCGCATTGCCAAAAAACTTGACGGTGTGCTGGAATACTACGAAGACCCCACGCCCACCTTGGAAGGCATGGCCGAGCTGCACCGTGCCACCGGCCTGCCGCTGGCCAGCAACATGGTGGTGACCAACTGGGCTGAACTCAGGCGCAGCATCGAACTTAATGCGGTCCAAATCCTGCTGTCGGACCACCACTTTTGGGGCGGCTTGCGCGCCACGCAGGCGCTGGCACGCACCTGCCAGACCTTTGGCTTGGGCCTGTCGATGCACTCCAACTCGCATCTGGGCATCAGCCTGATGGCCATGACGCACCTGGCCGCCTCCGTCCACCACCTGAGCTACGCCTGCGACACCCATTACCCGTGGCAGCAGGACGAGGTGCTGGTGGGTGGGCGCGTGCCCATCGTTGGCGGTTGTGTGCACCTCACCGACAAGCCCGGCCTGGGCGTGGAACTGGACCAGGCGCGCCTGGCCGAGCTGCATCAAGCCTACAAGCTGTGCCGCATCCGCACCCGCAATGATGTGGCGCAAATGCAGCGCTTCCGGCCCGGGTGGACGCAAATCAAACCCAGGTTTTGAGCATCATGAAATCAGCGCTTTGCATCATGTCGCCTGTAGGGTCGACTTCAGTCGACCTGGCTGACTGAAGTCAGCCCTACCAAGGAAACATCGACCCATGAGTCCCCCACTCTTTATCAAAATGCACCCGGCAGACAACGTGGCCATCGTCGCCAACGACGGCGGTCTGCCTGCGGGCGCGACGTTTGCCAACGGCCTCACCCTGACGCAAGCCGTGCCGCAAGGTCACAAGGTAGCGCTGGTGGACTTGCCCCAAGGCAGCGTGGTGCGGCGCTACAACGTCAGCATTGGCACCACGCTCAAGGACTTGCCCGCGGGCAGTTGGGTCAATGAATCGGCCTTGCAGATGCCCGCCGCCCGCGCGCTCACCGCCCTGCCATTGGCCACTGCCCGCGCCCCTGAGCTGCCCCCGCTCACCGGCTACACCTTTGAGGGCTACCGCAATGCCGACGGCACGGTTGGCACGCGCAATATTTTGGGCATAACCACCACCGTGCAATGTGTCTCGGGCGTGGTTGAATTTGCGGTGAAACGCATCAAGGCTGAGCTGCTCCCCAAGTACCCCCACGTGGACGACGTGGTGGGGCTGGAGCACACCTACGGCTGCGGCGTGGCGATTGACGCGCCGGACGCGATCATCCCGATCCGCACGCTGCGCCACATTGCGCAGAACCCTAATTTTGGCGGCGAGGTGATGGTGGTCAGCCTGGGCTGCGAAAAGCTGCAGCCCGAGCGGCTGCTGCCACGTGGCGCAATTGCTATACAAGCTGTAGCTGCGCACACAAGTAAATCAAGGTCTACAGGCCAATTTGCTATAAATTCTGAATCGGCTGATGCGGCTGATGCGGCCCGCGCCACCGCGGCAGAAACCCCGCTGGACGTGGTCTGCCTGCAATCCGAGAACCATGTCGGCTTCATGTCGATGATCGACTCGATCATGCAAACGGCCGATAAGCACTTGCAAAAGCTCAACGCCCGCCGGCGCGAAACCGTGCCCGCCAGTGCGCTGGTGGTGGGCGTGCAGTGTGGCGGCAGCGACGCGTTCTCAGGGGTCACGGCCAACCCGGCGGTGGGTTTTTTCACCGACCTGCTGGTGCGCGCGGGCGCGACCGTGATGTTCTCGGAAGTGACCGAAGTGCGTGACGGCATTGACCAGCTCACCGCGCGTGCTGCCACACCCGAGGTGGCGCAAGCCATGATCCGCGAGATGGCCTGGTATGACGCTTACCTGGCCAAAGGCAGTGTCGACCGCAGTGCCAACACCACGCCGGGCAACAAAAAAGGTGGCCTCTCTAACATTGTTGAAAAGGCCATGGGCTCAATCGTCAAAAGCGGCAGTGCGCCGATCAGCGGCGTGCTTTCCCCCGGCGAAAGCCTGCGCGGGCAAGGCATCACGCACGGCCTGGTCTACGCCGCCACACCCGCCAGCGACTTCATTTGCGGCACGCTGCAACTGGCCGCCGGCATGAACCTGCATGTGTTCACCACGGGCCGTGGCACACCTTACAGCCTGGCCGAATGCCCGGTGATCAAGGTGGCCACCCGCAGCGATCTGGCCCGCCGTTGGCACGACCTGATGGACGTGAACGCCGGGCGCATTGCCGACGGGCAAGCCAGCATCGAAGACGTGGGCTGGGAGCTGTTTCACCTGATGTTGGAAGTGGCCAGTGGCCGCAAGCAAACTTGGGGCCAGCACTGGGGCCTGCACAACGCGCTGGTGCTGTTTAACCCGGCTCCGGTGACGTGATGGCCAGTCCTGCACGCCCCTTTTTTGCCGTTGCCACCGTTGTCCCCGGCACTGTCCTTGGGTCTGTCACTGTAGGGCGGACTTCAGTCCGCCATGGTCGGTGCAAGTCGACCCTACAACGATCCCCTCAAATTGCCGACCATTGCTGATACCTACATCAACCCATTGATTGATCACCATGACACACACCACCCCTTACCAAGCCTTCCCCAACCGCTTCAAGCACGATCTGCTGGCAGGCAAAAAACTCATCGGCTGCTGGTCGTCGCTGTCCAATGCCATCACCACCGAGGTGCTGGGTGTGGCCGGGTTCGACTGGATTTTGCTCGACGGCGAACACTCGCCCAACGACATGGGCACCTACATCCCGCAGCTGATGGCGCTTAAAGACAGCGTCAGCGCGCCGGTGGTGCGGCCGTCCACCAACAGCGCGGTCGAGCTCAAGCGCTTGCTGGACGCGGGGTTTTACAACTTTCTGATTCCCTTTGTGGAGAGCGTTGAAGAGGCTCGCAGCGCCGTGGCCGCCACGCGCTACCCGCCACAAGGCATGCGCGGCGTGTCGGTGTCGCAGCGCAGCAACCGCTACGGCACGGTGGCCGATTACTTCAGCGGGGCCAATGACCAGATGTGCGTGATGGTGCAAATTGAGAGCGCAGCGGGTGTGGCCGCTGCACGTGAGATTGCCGCGCTGGACGGGGTCGATTGCCTGTTTGTCGGCCCCTCAGACTTGTCGGCGGGGCTGGGTCATTTTGGCCAGCCCAACCACCCGCAGGTGCAGGCGGCTATCGCCACGGTGTTTGCCGCGGCACGAGCTGCTGGCAAACCCAGCGGCATCCTGGCCCCGGTGGAGGCAGAGGCGCGTCGCTACTTGGGCCTGGGGGCCACCTTTATTGGTGTCGGCAGCGACCTGGGGGTGTTTCGCCACGCCACCCAAGCGCTGTGCGACAAGTACCGCGACTGACGCTGGCCGACTGAAGTCGGCCCTACAAAGACAAAGCCGAGTGGCATGGTGCTGAGTCCATGTCAATGCAAACTTTCTCAATTTTCAACAAAGACGGGGATATTCAAATGAGTAAACTGGGATTTATCGGCCTCGGCATCATGGGTAAACCGATGGCGGCGCATTTGATCAACGCCGGTCACCAGGTGTTTCTGGCCACCCGCAGCCAGGTGCCTGTTGAACTGATTGAAGCCGGCGGTGTGGCCTGCGCCCATGCGCAAGAAGTCGCGCAACGCGCCGACATCATTTTCATGATGCTGCCCGACACCCCTGACGTGGCCAAGGTGCTGTTTGGCGACCAAGGTGTGGCGGCAGGTTTGAAGGATGTGACGCGTGGCCCGTCGGGCCTCGGGGGCAAAACCGTGGTCGACATGAGCAGCGTCTCGCCCATGGACACCAAGGTGTTCGCACAGCAAATCAACGCCCTGGGTTGCGACTACCTGGACGCACCGGTGTCTGGCGGCGAAGTCGGCGCCAAGGCCGCCAGCCTGACGATCATGGTTGGCGGCCCGCAAGCGGCGTTCGACCAGGTCAAGCCGCTGTTTGAGCTGATGGGCAAAAACATCACCCTGGTCGGGGCCAACGGCGACGGCCAGACCTGCAAGGTGGCCAACCAGATCATCGTGGCCTTGAACATTGCAGCGGTCGGCGAGGCGCTGCTGTTTGCCAGCAAAGCCGGCGCTGACCCGGCCAAGGTGCGCGCTGCGCTGATGGGCGGTTTTGCCTCCAGCCGCATTCTGGAAGTGCATGGCGAGCGCATGATCAAGCGCACCTTCAACCCCGGCTTCAGAATCAAGCTGCACCAAAAGGATTTGGGCCTGGCGTTGCAGGGTGCGCGCGAGTTGGGTCTGGCCCTGCCGCAAACCGCTGGCGCGGCACAGCTGATGCAGGTGTGCGCCGCCAACGGCATGGCAGATCTGGACCACTCGGCGCTGGTCAAGGCACTGGAGTTGATGGGCAAGCACGAGGTGGCCAACATTTGAAAATGGCCGCAACTGCTATATTAAAAGTAGCTGTTTGCCAATGTTATATAAGGGCTAGAAGTTGATTTGATATGAATTCAGCTGGCTTTGTCCCATGGGTTGATCAGCGCGATGTTGGCCCCCTTGAAGTCATTCACATTGCGTGTTGCCAGAATGAACCCGTGCGCAGCAGAAATGGCCGCAATCGCCCCGTCGGCAAAGCCAATGGGGTGGCCACTC
>Ga0100402_1003878_pt1 | contig 16111 bp, 14 predicted proteins | sample CryGeyme20150102_FD_80419 | JGI IMG/M metagenome (GOLD analysis project Ga0100402, IMG submission 80419) | Groundwater microbial communities from Crystal Geyser aquifers in Utah, USA - Crystal Geyser metaG 2015-0102 | ecosystem: Environmental > Aquatic > Deep subsurface > Groundwater | place...
AAAAGCGGTTTTTGAGTCGCCTCCGGCGCTCAAAAGGCGTTTTTTCAGCAGTCCCCTTATGCAAAAAATCTTCTTTTGTTTTTTATGTCTGACGCTTGCGGTCGCCGCAGCTCCGCCTCCCGCCGGTAAGGCATCGTACCATTCGAACAACCCGGTCCGTGAAAAAGAGTTCATCGACTGGGGTGTCGGAATGTTTATCCATTGGAGTCTGGACTCCGAACTCGGCAGTGTGATTTCCCATAGCATGGTGGGCGCCTCGGAGGATTACCTGGACCGCTATATCAACGAGTTGCCGAAATACTTCAATCCACACGCATACGACCCGGAAAGTTGGGTCAAGCTCGCGAAGTTGGCCGGGTTTAAATACATGGTGCTGACCACCAAGCATCACAACGGGTTTTGCTTATGGCCGACCGAGACCACCGACTTCTCGGTCGCGAATACGCCTTATCGAGCAGACATCGTGCGACAATTCGTCGATGCCTGCCGCAAGTATGACATGAAGGTCGGCTTCTACTTTTCACCCGAAGACTTCTGGTTTCTACATCAGCAGGGGCATGTGATCCGGCGCAAGGCCGAATACGCCAACATCTCCAATAACCCGGAACTACTCGCTCACGGCAAAGCGCAGATTAAGGAACTGTTTACCCATTACGGCCCAATCGATCTGGCTTTTCTTGACGCTTTCGACAATTCCGCGATCCGCGATTATATCCACGAGCTTCAACCCGAGTGCATTGTGACGCGGGGTGAGATGGAGACGCCGGAGCAGAATATCCCGGATGCACCCTTGAAAGGCCCCTGGGAAGCCTGCTTCACTCTGGGTTCTCAGTGGCAGTTCAAGCCGACCAACGAAAATTATATGTCCTGTGAAAGGCTGATACAGATGCTCGTCGAGACGCGGGCGAAGGGTGGAAACCTGCTCATCAATATGGGGCCTGAGCCCTCGGGCAGAATCCCGCACGAACAGGAACGCCGCTTTCGGGAATTTGGCCTGTGGATGTTTGTGAACGGCGAAGCCATTCATAGCGTCCGGCCCTCCCCGCTCATCCGGGAAGGCGACATCTACTTTACCCGCAGCAGCACGGACGAAAACACGGTTTACGTATTTCTACCTCAGGGGGAAAAGCGCTGGAGGCGCGGTGAGCGACGTGAGTTCACTTTTCAATCACTGGCGGCGGAAGGCGAGTTGAAGATTTCGGTCCTCGGTCAAAATGACAAGGTGGTTGAATACCGGCCCGCCGCCGAGCCGGTATCACGCGTCGAGCAAACCGAAGACGGGCTCCGGATCTCCGTCGTCCGCGCCCAGCGCCTGTATAACAACAACAGCTGGCCCAACCCGGTCGTGGTGAAGCTTAAAGGGGTAACATTCACCGGGAACCAATAGCCTTTAACTTGTTGGCATCGACCACATCGGGTGCACGTTTATCCTTACCGGCGGTTTTGTGATACATGCCGCTGACTTTATCTTTTTCGTAGCGGGTGAAGCCGTGTTTTTCCACGTTCTCGTTGGTCAATTTGCTCTTGGTGGCGGCCTCAGTGTAGCGGTTCGGCAGGTTCGGTGCGATAAAGATTTTGCGCAGCGGATTACCGGTCACCGGGTGGGTCTTGAGTGGTGGATCGGACATGCGCTGCACGACTTCGCAGCAGTCGCCATCTTTTCCGTCGGGTAGAACTTCCTGATATAAGTAAGTGGGCATCGTATTCCGGTTGTCAGATGAGTGTTAGAAAATCAGAGAAAATGTTGAGATAATTACCATAAACCCTGAAAATAGTAACGATGATAATGGTAGCGACAATGGCAAACATCAGTGACGGATAGACCACTGCCGCCAGCGTCATGGCGGTATTGGCTTGTTGCTGAAACTGGCGGCCGGCTTGCATCAGGTTGCTGTCGAGCTTACCGTTTTTCGCCCCGGTTTGGTAAGCGGTGCGGAATTCCGGGGGGAAGCACTTGAACTGCTGAAGCACTTCTGCCGGCTCCCCGCCCTGCGCGAAAACCGGTTCCAGGCGCTGCAAGACAAGCGCAAAACGGGGGTCGTTACTGAGCCTGACGGCGAGACGCCATGCATTCGGAGCGGGCACCCCTGCCGCAATAAAGGTGGCTAGTGAATAGGCGATGTCGGACAGGGCCTGCATTCGACTGTATTTTCTGAGCAGCGGTAGGCAGCGCAGCAGACGGGGCAGCAGCGGGTGGTCGCTGTGGGCGAGATAATAGATGAAGCCGATTAACGCCCAGACGGGCACCAGCAGCGCCAGAACCTGTGTGACATATTCCAGCGTATCCCATTGAAATCCGATGTTGTAATCGATCATGCGAATGACCGGCAGCAGCAAGGCCGCCAGGTGAAAGACACCCAGCGGGTAGAGCAATCCCAGCATGACTTTGAGTTGGCTTGCTCCGGTGCGTTCATGCCGGTCCGCCAGGTTGTGCAGGGCCGATGGCAGCTTGCCGGTTTCAGCGGCGGCGATGAGAAAGCAGCGGTCCGCCTGCGGCAACCATGATTCGACGCCGCGCAGGGCCGACTCAATCGTATCTCCATTTTGAATACGGTCAGCCAGGGCCCTGCGGCTCTTGACTGGCGGGCCCTCACACCAGCGCAGGGCATCGGCCAGCACAACGCCCGCTTCCAGATGTTGGCTGAGTTGGGCATACCAGCTGGCGAGTTGTTTGTGTGCGATCATGCGGAAGGGGTAAAATAGGTCTGCCAGACGCGGGTCAAGCGCTGCTGTGGCGTAAGCGGCGGGAGGTTGTCCAAAGAGTTGAGCTGGTGTTGCTCTTGCGCAATGGAGTCGCGGCAGATTTGTTGCAGCTGCCGCCAGCGGTCCCAGTCGTAGTCCGGCGCATGGGCGATGTGGGTGCGCAGGCTGCGCCACTCCAACTGGGCACGTTCGATGTCGCCCCGGCTGAGCTCATCATCGAGGTATTTTCCGGCCTGACTGCTGTGTCTTTCGATTTGATAGATGACTTCGCTGGCTCCTTCACCATAGTCCAGGGGCAGGCCGCGGCGCAGCAGGCCGGGGACATTTATCGAGCCGTAGGTGTCCAGGCAAAAGGCGGTGAGCGGACGTCCGGCCAGCGCCAGCGCGTTGAAGCGGTGCCCGGCCCGCAGATTGGCGAGATCGTAAAGGAGTTCTTCGATGGGATAATTATCGGCCTCCAAACCGGCAGCGACTGCCAGTCCCTCACCGTGGTTGAAAAATGAAAAGAGTAGGCCCCGCCGGGTGGGTCGGGCGGAGCGATCGATCAGGCCCAGCTGGAACCATTGCTCTGCGATCGAATGATTGCTGTTGAATTGCGGCGCGTGCTTGTGCCGGGATTGGCCGCTGCCTGAAATTTCACGGCTGCGCTCTTTGGGGTTGAGCAGCGCCTGTCCGTTGAGATCCTTATAGGCATGGATTTGGGCCTCGCTATAGTCCAAAGTAGCGGTGAGCAGATTGCCGCTGGTCTGGAATTCCAGCAACTGCCCGCCATGGGTCAACTGTGGGAGTTTTGGGCCAATTCGTTGTTCCATTGATTCCAGGGTCTGGAATTTTGCGATGTTCGGCTTTTTACTGGAGCTGCGGGCTTCTTCACGCAGGGCTTTGAGCAGCCACTTGGACAGCTTGAGTTTGTTGTCGCCGGTCTCGGCGGGAAAGTGCGCCAGCGGCACTTGCAGCCCGTAGCGCTTCTGCTTGCCAACTCCGAATTTGCATAAGGTGCCCAGCCGCAGACTGGCAAGGATTTTGGTGCTGGAAAGCGCCGGGACCCATTCGTCGTTTTCAAGTTGCCAGCACTCTTTGAGTGGAAAAAGTGCGGCGGCGCGCTTGCGCTCCCACAGGCCGCCGCTGTTTAGGAACTCGCGCACGGTGCCGCCGGACAGTGCCTGGTCGATTGGCGGGGTCTCTGATTTTGTGACCTGGGACTGCCGGTGCTGCAGGAAGTTATCCAGTCCCAGCGCGATCGTGCCACTGGTGAAGAGGCGATGGGTGAGCTGACGGGTGGCGCTGAGTGGCGACGTTCCGGATGCATGGGCTTGCTGGAGAATCGTCAGCAGCGAGGGCCAGTCCACCCGGTCCTCGCGCTGCAACTTGAGTGGCCGGGCTTCCGCCAGGCGCGGTGTGCCGGTGGTGTGGAGCGCGTAGCCGCGTGCATCCAGGCCCCGGCGTCCGGCCCGCCCAAACATTTGCAACAGCTCATCCGGACGGAGGTGCCGGTGTGCCTCGGCGACGCGATATTCGTTGTCCGAGACCAGCACGGAGCGCATGGCAAAATTGATGCCGGCGGCGAGTCCGGTGGTGGCGACGATTACTTTGAGTTGGCTGGCCTTGGCCAGGGGCTCGACCAGGCCCGCGCGTTGGGCGTAGCTCATCCCGCTGTGGTGAAAGGCGATGCGTTGTTTGAGGCAGGCGCTGAGCTGCGGGCCGGCGATGGCTTTTTGCTCGGCGGTGAGTGCGAGGGTGTCCGGCTCATCCAGCTGCCGGCATAATTGCAGTGCGAGTGCCTCCGCTGCTTTGCGGCGCGGTGCAAAGACGAGGATGGGCCCCAGTCCCGCCGCCAGTGCGCGGTAAAGATAGCGCGGCCAGCGGCCCTGAATTGTGCTGCGGGCGGGTAACTCGGGCAGACCGTCGAGCGGCACTTCATCCAGCGGCACTGCGCGCTCGCGGTGCTGCACCAGTTGGACGGACCGCTGGCTGCGGGCGAGCCAGGCCTGCACCCCGCCGGGATTAGCGACACTGCCGCTCAACAGCAACAGGCGCGTCGTCACCGGAGCCAGCGCGAGTGCCAGTTCGTAGTTCATGCCACGGGCGTGGTCGCCCAGCATCTGGTATTCATCGATGACCAATAATCCGGGCCCCTGGCCCAGCATCAGGCGCCGCTTCTGCGTTTCCAGGGTGGCCACAACTACCGGTGCGTCCGGATGATAACAACGGTCGCCGGTCTCAAGCCCGACCCGCCAGCCGCGGTCGGACCACTCGCGGAACTTGTCATTGGCCAGCGCCCGCGTCGGAACGGTGTAAACGCAGCTGCGGAAGACGCCCTGTTCCACCAGCAGTTCAAAGATGTAGGTCTTCCCGCTGCCGGTGGGCGCATCGACAATCACATCATGCTCCGCCGCCAACAAGTTGACGGCGCGCTGCTGCCAAAGATCCGGCACCATGAGCTGGGTTTCGAGCGAGGCCACGGGTTTAACTTCATGCTGAAATCAGGTGCTGTAAAGTCTGCGGAGACTAATTCCCCGGATTTCGGCAGTCCACGGAGCAGGATGAGTAACTCCTGAACTAGCTGGACTTGGCCGGTTTCTCCTCGGCACCGTGCAGCACCTGCTCCAGTTCCAGACCGGTCATACGCTTGATGCCGCGCATGAGTTTTGTCAGCGCCACCATCATGATTGCCATGCTGGGCACCGCAATGATGATCCAGCTCCAGCGCATCATGCGGCTGACTTCCGAGTTGAAGGCATCCGTGCCGCTGGGGCTGACCACGATCCACTTGGCGAGCAAGTAGTTGAGGATGGCACTGAGCAGGAAGGATCCCGCCAGCAGCCAGGTGCAGGTTTTCAAGAGCTGTTCAAAGTCAGCTTCGGCCTGGTGCTCCTGCAAAGCCGCCTGCACCCGCTCGACGTTGATGATCTCGGGATTGTAAAGCAGCGTGTGGATCAGCGGGTAGCGGGTCTTGAGCGAAACAATCACAGCGACACCCAGCAGCAGCGGAATGGCCGCCTCTTTGACGGCGAACCAACCGGTCGGAATACTGAGGATGCCGATCCCCCCGGTCAGCAGCACGCTGACCAGGCCCAGGATCGAGAAAATGTTATACTTCGTGCGTTTAAAATAATCGTAGATGAAATAGCCCAATGGAAAGGCGATCGCGATCAGCAGCACGCCGATCGCGACGTTTTCAAAGTAGGGTTCCAGATAACTGCCGAACCAGGCCTTGCCCTTATCCAGAATCACAATGGGCAGCAGGATGTTGAAGCCCAGGTTCAGGAAAGTATTTTCCCGCTTGGGTGGCTGGGATTTTTTGCTGTTAGTGGGTTGCTGTTCGGCCATAAGTTAGCCTAAGCTTGGCACACTTATGTCGAATGCAAGCTCTATCCGTTGTCTCATAACCGCCGGGCCGACCCGTGAATTTATTGATCCGGTGCGCTTTATCAGCAACCCGTCCACGGGAAAAATGGGCTTTGCGCTGGCCGAGGCTGCCATCGATGCGGGCTGGACCGTGGATCTGGTGGCTGGTCCCGTTGCCCTGCCGGAGCCCGACGGAGCGATCCTCTACCCGGTGGTGACGGCGGAGGAGATGTATCATCAGGTCGATGCGCTTTTTGATGCCTGCGACATGCTGATCATGACGGCCGCCGTCAGTGACTTCCGTCCGGCGCAGCGCCAGGCGCATAAAGTCAAGAAGGATGAGGCCTCCCTGACCGTCGAGTTCGAGCGCACGACTGACATCCTCCAGACAGTCACCGAGCGCAAGCTGAACCAGACCGTGGTCGGCTTTGCCGCCGAGACCCGCGATGTGGAAACTTACGCCCGGCAAAAGCTGGAGTCCAAGCGTCTCGACTGGATTGTGGCCAATCAGGTGGGTGGCCCGGATGCGGGCTTTGCTGCCGACACCAACGAGGTGTTGCTGATCGGCGCTGACGGCTCTTTCAAGAAAATCGGCCCCGCCACCAAGAGCGCGATTGCCATCGAACTCATTCAACGTTTCCGGCAGGCACGGGCAAAAATCTCTTGAGGGTATTTCCGGCAGGCGGCCCGCACGGCTTTGCTTTACCCCCATGGAATTGATCTTTTGCTTGGCGAGTTCAAAAAAAATGCAAAATAGCAGGTGGCCGCTGCCGCTGCTTGTGTAGGCTCGACAATTCAGTGAACGATCCGAACTATCACCGGATGAAAAGCAAATCCTCCATTATTAAGTTTCTGTATGCGTCTTCAGATAGTTGCGCTGATGTTTTTTACCTGGGCGGTGTATTCGTGCCGGATCCTTATCTGTCGATCATCACCGATAAGAAATCTTACGCAGTGGTTAACCGACTGGAATATACCCGTGTCCGGGCACGTTCGAACTACGACGAAGTGATGCTGCTGGAGGCGATCAAGCCGAAGGCTGCTGAAATGCTGGGTTTGCCGGAAAGCGAGGTGGGGCCCGGTGAGTTGATGTGCTACTTTGCCCAGCGCTTTGCGGTAAAAAAGATTGAGCTGCCGGAAAACTTTCCGGCTGCCTACTACGCGACGCTGCACGAGGCGGGTTATCATCTGAAGGTTAAGCGCGGCGTCTTCTTTACCCGGCGGCTCAAAAAAACGGATACCGAGGCGCGTGCCATCCGTCAGGGCAATGCCGCTTCGGCGGCGGGCATCCGGGCCGCCGAGCAGGTGCTGCGGGCTGCGGTGATCGATGGAAACCGTCTGCTTTACCAGGGGCGGGTGCTGACTTCGGAGCGTCTCCGCAGTATGATTGATCAAGCTTGCCTGGCAAAGGGAGCGGTGGCCCGCAACACCATCGTCGCAGGCGGGCGCCAGGCCTGTGATCCGCACGAAACCGGCTACGGCCCCTTGCGGCCCAACGAGCTGATTATCATCGATGTCTTTCCCCGCGTGCAGAAGACCGGCTACCACGGCGACATGACGCGGACCTTTCTCAAGGGGCGGGCCTCGCCCGCCCAACGCAAACTGGTGGCCGCTGTGCGCGGTGCCCAGTCTGCCGCGATCGCCGCGATCCACGACGGGGCGAAGGCGCACCAGGTGCATGCCCAGGTCGAGGAGTATTTCGAGGCGCGGGGCTACACAACCGAACGCAAAGGGGAACGTTTTACCGGTTTTATCCACACCACCGGCCACGGGCTGGGCCTGGAAGTGCACGAACCGCCCCGCATTTCACCAGCTAAGCTCAAACTCAGGACCGGCCACGTGCTCACGGTTGAACCGGGTCTATACTATCCTGACATCGGCGGCTGCCGGATCGAGGATGTGGTGCGCGTGACCGCGAGTGGCTGCGAACTACTCTCCACTTTGCACTACCGTTGGGAGATCCGTTAAGCGGGCATTCCATTGCGGCTACCGGAGCCGTGCTTTGGCGGCGGCTGCAAGTTCGGCACTCTGGTCGAGTCCGGGGGCGGCACCGCGGGCCATGTCGGGCTTGCCGCCACCTTTGCCGCCGGCGATGGATGCAAGTTCCTGGATGAGTTTGCCTGCCATCAGGCCCTGGGCTTGGGCGCTCTCGCCGCAGAGTGCGCCGAGGTGCAGCTTCTCGCCGTCGTTGACGATGCAGAAAGACGCCTGGGTGAACTGCCGGGATTTGAGTCCGTTGAGGAGCTCCTGCAGCAGCGCGGGCGGGCCGTCGGTAGTGAGGACGAGGTTGTTTTCCAGTGAGCACTCGGCCAGTAGCGCGGCGGCGATTTTGGCGGCTCCGGCGACCTGTGCTTTTTTCAGGGACTTATCGGCCTCGACGGTTGCCTGTTTGAGCCCTTCCAGGTGGCGCAGGCTTTCGGTATAGACTTGGTTCTTCTGTGCGAAGCTGCCGCTGTCGAGCAGGCCAACCATGATGTGGGGAAACTCGGGAAATTGAACCGGGCTGGCACCGAGTGTAGCAAGTTGTGCATTGATCTGATTCAAGCGGGCGCGGAGCTCCCGGTCCTGTGCAGTGGCTTTTTCGATATTGCCGCGCATGTAGTCGTAGGCGGCCGTGCCGCAGACGGCTTCGATGCGGCGGACGCCGGCTGCAATGGCGCCCTCGGACTTAATCTTGAACAGGCCGATCTCCCGGGTGTTGCGCACGTGGGTGCCGCCGCAGAACTCCATCGAGTAGCCATCGAGTTGTCCGGGTTGTCCGCCAATCTGCACCACGCGCACCGTGTCACCGTATTTATCGCCAAAGAATTGCTGGATGTCTTTGCGGTCCTTGACTTCGGTATGCGGCAGTTCTTGCCAGCTGACCGGGTCGCCGGCTTCGATGCTTGCGTTGACCTTTTGCTCCAATGCTTCGATTTGTTGGGGGCTGAGGGCACCGGAATTGAAGTCGAAGCGCAGGCGGGTGCGGCTGACCAGCGAGCCCTGCTGGGCGGCATCGGGCGAGACGAGCTGATGCAGCGCCCAGTGCAGCAGGTGGGTCGCGCTGTGGTGCGCCTCAATGGGACGGCGGCGGGTCGGATCGATACTGAGGGTAACTGTGTCGCCCAGCGAAATTCCGGCATCGCCGGGCAGGCTGTGGGCGCGGGCGGAGCCGATTTGCTGCACGGCGCTCACGGGGTAGCTGGCGCCCTGCACGGTGAGTGTGCCCTGGTCGCCGAGTTGCCCGCCCATCTCAGCGTAAAAGGGAGTGCGGTCGGTGATGACGAGCAAGCTCCCGTCCTGATGATGGAGTTCGAGCACTGTGGCCGCACACTCGTCCGCCTCGAATCCGGTAAATTCAGTGCTGGCCCCGGTGGCAATCTCAGCGGCCTTGACCAGTTGCTTCGTCCGGGCGGCCCGTGCCCGGTCGCGCTGCGCCTCCATGTGCTGCTCGAAGGTGGCCATATCGACTTCCAGCCCGCGCTCGGCACACAGTAATTGCGTCAGATCAATCGGGAAGCCGAAGGTGTCATAAAGTTTGAAGGCAAATTCACCATTGAGCCGGCCTTTGAACCCGGCGGCTTCTTCTTCAAACATGGCCAGTCCGCGGTCGAGGGTCTCGTTGAAGCTGGCTTCCTCGCGTTGCAGATTTTCCTTGATCGCCCCGGCGCGTTCTTTGAGCTCCGGAAAGACGTGGCTGAACTCGGCCACGATGGTATCCACCAGCTCCGCGAGAAAAGTTTGCTGGCTGGTGAAGCCGAGTGTGCGCCCGTAGCGCACCGCGCGGCGGAGGATGCGGCGCAGCACGTAGTTGCGGCCGGTGTTGCCCGGCAGGATGCCGTCGGCGAGGGAAAAAGCGAGCGTGCGGATGTGGTCGGCAATGACGCGAAAGGCGACTGCTTCCTTCATGTCAGCGGAAAGCTTCGATTTATCGCTGGCGACGGACTCCGGGTAAATATCCTGATAGGTCTTGCCGGAGAGCTGCTCCAGGGTGCGGAAGACGGGCTGGAAGACGTCGGTGGCGTAGTTGCTGGGTTTGCGGGAAAAGTCGGTGAAGCCCCTGGTATTCTGAATTAGCGAGCAGGCGCGCTCGAAGCCCATGCCGGTGTCGATGTGTCTGGCGGGCAGGTCGCGAAAGGAGCCGTCGGCCTCGGCGTTGTATTGAATGAAGACGAGGTTCCAGATTTCGATGCAGAGATCGGAGTCCTGGTTGACCAGTTTGCCCTGGCTGTCGCCGTTGGGGGTGAGATCGACGTGCAGCTCGGAGCAGGGGCCACAGGGGCCGGTTTCGCCCATCATCCAGAAGTTGTCTTTCACATTGCCGTTGATGATGTGAACGCTGGGATCGAGCCCCTTGGCGGCGAAGCGGGCGGCCCAGTAGTCGTAGGCCTCCTGGTCGAAAGCGGAGGGGTCGCCCGGGCCGGGCATGTAAACCGTGGCGTAGAGCCGCTCGGCCGGCACGCCCCAGCGCTCGACGATCAGCTCCCAGGCCCACTCAATGGCCTCTTTTTTGAAGTAGTCGCCGAAGGACCAGTTGCCCAGCATCTCGAAAAAGGTGTGGTGGTAGGTGTCGTAGCCGACGTCCTCGAGGTCGTTGTGCTTGCCCCCGGCACGGATGCACTTCTGGGTGTCTGCCGCGCGGGCGGGGGCGTAGGGTGCCTTCTCCGTGCCCAGGAAGTAGGGGACGAACTGGTTCATCCCCGCATTGGTAAAGAGCAGGCCCGGCGACTGCGGCATCAGCGAAGCCGACGGCACGACCGTGTGCTGCTTTTCGTTAAAAAAATCGAGGAAGGATTGTCTGATTTCGGAGGAAGTCATGGGATGTCGGGTGAGAGGTAGTTTTTAACCACGAATGGACTGTAGTGGGGTAAATTTTTAACCACGGATGGACACGGATAAACACGGATTTTTTTGATGGCTAGCGCACAACGCGCAGCCATTCCAGTTTAGCATGTTTGAAGTTAATAATGAGGCCCACCTTAAGCCCGGTAATTTTGAGGTAGTTGAGCATTTTACCACGCTCATTCTCAGTAATCTTTTCGATGGTCTTGGTATCGACCACGATTTTGTCATGAACGATCAGATCGGGAACATACTTTCCGACATTTACAGTTTTATAAAAGACCGGATATTCGGTCTGTTGCGAATAGGGGACGTCGCGAAGCGAAAACTCAACCACCAGAGCATTTTCGTAAATCTTCTCATGCAACCCGTGACCAATCTCATTTAAAACCTCAAACGAAGAGTTAATGATTTCTGAAGTTTCTTCAGAATGCAGTAGTTTCTCTTTGTTATCCGTGTCCATCTGTGTTCATCCGTGGTTTAAGCTTCGCGTCCATTCGCGGTTTCTCCTTTTTTTGAGCTACAAGTTGGCCAGCACGGCAGCGCCCATGGCTTTGGTGCCGACGGGGTCGAGGCCGAAGGCGATGTCGCCGGTGCGGGTGCCGGAGGTGACGGCTTGCTTGACGGCGGCTTCGATGGCGGCAGCGGCTTCTAGCTGCCCGAAGCTGTAGCGGAGCATCAGCGCCCCGGAGAGGATTTGGGCGCAGGGGTTGGCAATGCCTTGTCCGGCGATGTCGGGTGCCGTGCCGCCGGAGGGCTCGTAAAGCCCGAAGGGGAAGCCGAGGCGGTTCTTTTCCGCCCCGAGGCTGGCGGAGGCCAACATGCCGAGCGAGCCGCAGATGACGCCCATCTCGTCGGAGAGGATGTCGCCGAACATGTTTTCAGTGAACAGCACATCGAACTGGTTGGGGTCGCGGGCCAGTTGCATGGCGGCGTTATCGACATACATGTGGCTGAGCTCGATTTCGGGCGCGTGTTGTGCGAAGTATTCCGTGACCACCTTGCGCCAGAGGACCGAAGTTTCGAGGACGTTGGCCTTGTCCACTGAGCAGACCCGGCGGCCGCGCGCCAGGGCGGTGTCAATGGCCACCTGCGCGATACGCTCGATTTCGCTGGTTTGGTAAACCATGGTGTCGATGGCCCGCTCCTCGCCGTTCTCCAGCGTGGTAGTGGACTTGGGCTGGCCGAAATAGATGCCGCCCGTGAGCTCGCGGATGCAAACGATGTCGATGCCGTTGGGGATGCGTTCCGGCTTGAGCGGGGAGGCATCCGTCAGCTCGGAGTAGAGCAGACCCGGCCGCACATTGGCGTAGAGCGAGTAAGCCTTGCGGATCGGCAGCAGGGCCGCGCGCTCGGGTTGCTCCTTCGGCGGGAGTGATTCCCACTTGGGGCCACCGACCGAGCCGAACAGGATGGCTTCAGCGGCATCACAGACGCCGCGCGTGCTGTCGGGGAAGGCGGTGCCGTGGTTGTCGATCGCGATGCCGCCGATGTCGGCGTGCTGGTAGTCGATCGCGAAGCCGAACTTCCCGCCAGCGGCTTGGAGCACCGCGAGCGCGACTTCCATGACTTCAGGCCCGATGCCATCGCCGGGCAGAACTGCAAATTTAAGTGTCTTCATAACTAGGAAAAAGCGGATCAATGTGAGTGCCGACAGGATGCCTTCAAGATTATATTTGGGCAGGCTTAAGCCCAGGTTCGGCAATTAATGCCGCCCTCGGATGCCGCGTCATCTGCACCGGTGCTGCCAGCGTAAACAACATCGCCAGCAATGGAGGGCAGGGGATGAAGTCTTACCTGTATCTCCAGCAACTTGGTTGACTCCGCGCGGCGGTGTGTGCCGGAGCAAAGCAAATTCCTGTCAACTCTGCGGTTACTTCGTGGCGTTGTGGACGATTTTGCTCATGGTCTCGTCCAAGGTGGACTTTTCCTGCTCGGCTATTTTAGCGAGCAGAAGATAAGTGGACAGGGGAATTTGAATGGTGAATCTGACCTTTGCTGTCACGTCCTGCCAGGCGCTCTTTGCTTTTGTTATTTGGGCATCATTGAGGCCAAAGGCGCGGAGAACGCCCTCGGCCATAATGGTGTCGCCGAAGGGATTCATGTGAACTCCGTCACTGGTAAGGTGGTGTTTGCCCGCTCTGGGAAGAGTGGGATTTTTAAGTTCCTGCCACATCATTTCATTTAAGTCGGCGAGAGGCAGGCTTTTCTCTTTGGCCAGTTCGCGGAGGAACTTGTTGTAATCGGCCAACTTCGTGTTGAGTTCATTTTCTTCCTCCTTGATTGGAGTCGAGGTCAGGATCATGACCTTGACTCCGGCCTGCTCGCACTGGTCCACGATGGCGGTGATGTTCTTTTTGTAATCGTCGAGAGTGACTCCTTTGGCACCATGCCAGACATCATTCACCCCGCAGCTCAGGGTCATCCAGTCTGCTTTCTTATCGAGGACCTGTTTCTGGAGTCGTCCGAGCATCTGATTGGACTTATGACCGCTGATACCGGCGTTGATTCTTTTGATCCCAATCCCGTTGGCAGCCAGGCCGGATTCGACCAGAGAGACATAGCCGCTGGGGCTGGAGGCACCCTGCTGGGTAATGGAGTCGCCCATAAAAGCGACGGTGTCTCCATCTTTGACCAGGACTTTGGATTGAGCCGAGAGGGTTAAGAGGCTGAGGAGAGGAAGGATTGTGAGTATGTTAATGTTCATGTGAGCTATGTTTATTACGCGGCGTAAAACAAATGACCAGCAATTTTCTGAGCTGATCATGGGGAATAGGGTCTAAAGCTGCTCAGCGGCAGGTTGTCAGCAGCCCCATGAGGACGCCAAGCGGAAGAACATCCCCACCGCCGAGTTCGAGTCGGTTATGGATAAGGATGCGCAGTCCTACTTTGTCCACACCCATAATGCCCCCGGCGCCACCCTCCGCCAACGCCACGACCGCATCGCCACCGCCAGCCCCGATCTGCTCGGCGTCATCCTCAAGGAGGGAAAGTCTGAGTGAAAAGACACGATCAACTCATTCAGGGGCACTTCTCACGCTCTCGCGGGGCTTAATACTCCAGAACATATCCAAGCTGCATCGAACTTAAGTTTGCGGTAACCGAATAAATCAAAAGGCTAAACACCATGATCATCGAGAGTCTCCACATTAAAAACGAAGAAAACAATTACCTGGAAAATTTTATTTGAGCAGTTCCGCCATGGCTTCGCCCATAGCCAGACCGACATTCATGTAGGTTTTGGCGTTGCCGCCATAGTGGGCGTTGGAGGCGCTACCCATGCTTAGGGGGTGGGCGTAAACAACCGAAACATCGCCGGTAAACTCATGATTTTCGGCCAGGGCCATGGTGCCTTCGAGGATCAGCTTTTCATTGCCGGTAGCATTTTCCCGGCTGGTCTGACCGAGGGTGGCGCAGACAAACTTCGCGGTGGGGGCATTGAATTCCTGGCGCAGGGCTTTCACCAGCGTCGCCAGGTTGGTTTCGTAGCGGTAAGCGTGTCCGGCATCGTAGCGATCTTTGTCGCCATGCCACCACAGGAAGCCGGCGATTTCATAACCCTTGGCGCCGGGATAATATTTCTCAAGATCCTCCAGGATCTTTTTGGCGTTCGTCACATCGTCGTCGTACTGCTTGCCGGCATACCAGCCGTGCTGGGGCGGTTCAGGGACATTGCCTTTTTCCCAACGGGAATGGCGAACTTCATCTTTATAGGCGGGGTAAACGTAAGTCTTGCCGTCCTTTGGGTCTTCGAATTCGAAGCGCTCGCTGCCAGGAGGCAGCAGGTCCCAGCCCAGGCTGCGGTTGCCGATTGAGCTGCGCAGCACCATGACCGGTGCGTCGATGGCGTGGCCCAGTTGGTGACCAATCCCCTGATCGATGCCGATCTTTCGGCCCTTTACGGTGAGGAAGTCGTTGCGGCCGACATTCATGTTGTCGCGCTTTTGCATCACGTGCACCTGGCGGACATCATTGCGAACCGTCCAGTTGCCGGCAGAATCAACCAGAAAAGGATAAAGCCCTTCTTCCTTAACGGCGTATTCCAGCGAGCCTTCTTTGTCGGCGGGGCCGACTTTACCCATTTCGAGGGTATTGGACTGTCCCATGATGATAAAAACCTTCACCGGCTTGTCCAGGTCGGCGGCTTTACCGTCCGGGGCAGGTAATTCAGCGGCATGCAGTGCTGAAAGCGTGGTAAGAGCCGCGAGCAGGCTGATCGAAAGTAGTTGAGCGGGGCGGGGAAGGAATGGAGGAATTTGAGACTTTAACATTGGCTGATGCTGCGGCAGTGCGGTGGACTTTGCAAGTTGCAATGTCGGAAGTTTTTTTCAGTAGGGTGCATCGGGAGGATCATCGTTCTGACGGACCGATGCTACTGATCGCTTGCTTGGCGAAGCTGCCGCAATCAACCGCCGAGGTGATGGTGTATCACCCTGGCCCGGTAGAAATGCGGAGAAGGATCATCCGGGGGGCAGGGGATCGTCACCTCCAGCAGGAAAACCCCGGGCTTGTATTCGCCTTGATTCGTAATCTCAAACTCCGTCACAGCGTGCCATTCGAGCAAGTCATTCGAGTATTGTAGTTGGATTTCAACGTCATCGGCCAGAGCGTAACGATAAATTTGCCCTTTAACAGATAGATCGCCCTGCTCTGATTTGGATAGCTGCAGGGATGGGAGGTAAGGGATGTAGTTCGCCGATTCATCGCCAGTTAGGACAAATGCCCAGAGTTGTTCCGCAGTTGGTGCCTTGTCGTCCAGCCAGGGGCCGAGTCGCATTCCGTATTGCTCTTCGGTTAGGTGTGAAGTGAGTGCCTGGCTGGTGCCATCGAAGGAAATTGTCGAATCAAATGCAGTGGGTGCGAGTGCGTTACCGAGCATGGAGAGCAATTGGTAATCATGGCTGTTCCAGTCGGCTGGACGCGGTCCAATTCTCAAGATTCCGGACGCAGCATCAAAGTATCCAGCCGAGCTTCTGCGGAAAATCCATCCCTGGGGGATCTTTTCCTCGATGGCATAAGCAAACGCTCCTTCAGGTGGTTCAACCGACAGATAAACAACCGCCGGTGCCGGCCCTATCGGTGTTAGGGTGACGTCGTTGAACGAGCTGTCTCCGGATTGAAAGTCAGTCGCAGCGCCGGGGACAAATACAGTGCTGCCTGCTTGCTGGATGACATGATATTCGCCCCCGAAACCAAAGAAGATCGCCCCGCAAAGGCTGGCCTCATCAATGTGAATGTG